>Ga0308161_1000851_pt1 | contig 41837 bp, 43 predicted proteins | sample PhyFR2_FD_201034 | JGI IMG/M metagenome (GOLD analysis project Ga0308161, IMG submission 201034) | Phyllosphere microbial communities from UC Gill Tract Community Farm, Albany, California, United States - DLSLF.R2 | ecosystem: Host-associated > Plants > Phyllosphere > Unclassified | place: USA...
AGGCATCGGTAGTGACCAAAACTGCCGAAGTTGAAGCTACGAAAACGATGATCAATCGGGTTGAAGAGAAATTCTCCATGAAGCCCCAGCGCCTCGTGGGTGACACGAACTACGGCGTGGCTCCAATGCTGGGGTGGCTAGTCGACGAAAAAGGCATCGCACCGCATGTGCCGGTATGGGACAAATCCGAGCATCACGATGGCACATTCAGCCGCACCGACTTTGTCTTCGATGCCGAAAATAATCGATATGTTTGCCCTGCCGGGAAGTATCTGAAACCGGCTCAGCGCAGCCAGCAGAAAAATCCGTTTCGCTATCGCGCCAGTTTATACGACTGCCAAGTTTGTCAGCTTAAACCGCAGTGCTGTCCGAACATGACGATTCGTAAAATCGACCGCAGTGCGCACGAGCCCGCACGTGATGTCGCAAGAGCTATCGCTAAAACGCCGGCGTATCGCGAGTCGCGCCGCCAGCGAAAGAAAGTGGAAATGCTGTTTGCTCACCTCAAACGCATCCTCAAACTCAGGCAGTTGCGCTTGCGTGGGCCCAGCGGTGCCCATGATGAGTTTCTGCTGGCGGCAACGGTACAGAATCTCCGTCGAATGGCCAAAAACCTTCCGATAGCACGGCAAAACAGGGATTTAGTGATGAGTTAGCCGAACCAGAACGGGCAAGAGCCCCCATCTTTCCTGTACAGTTACTTCATCAGGACTGCTTCTTCTTCAAGAGTTTTTCAACACAATAGGTCGGTTGCAGACGTCCAGGCAATTCTAGAAACTGCCAAAAGCGTTCTCATCAATACAACACGGGTAAGTTCCGGCACGGCTGGCGATCAGTTGTGCTCGCTCTGGTACGGATGCAGGCTATACCGTTAGACGACCTCCGGTATCCCGTTGGCCGCCCCCCGTGGCCCACTTGATGGGCGTCCGACGATAGCGCCGCTTCGGTGCTTGCTCAGCGCTTCGGCGGCGCTAATTTCAAGCTGGCTTGCCCGATTTCGTCTGCTGCGAAGCGCCTACGTTGTGACTGCCTTGCAGGTTGCCTTTGACAGTGCCGCCCTCGTTGCCAGCCTCGACGTACATGCGGCCATTTGCGCCGTCAGTGGCCTGCATGTTGCCTGGGAACCCGTGACCATTGCTACGCTGACCATGGTCGTGCTCGAACGGATCGCGGAAGTTTTTCAGGGATTCTTCCTGGTGACGGACGGCTCGCTCGGTCTGTTCCACCGTCGTGCTAGCTACCTGTTGGGCCAATGCGCGCGCCGTACGCGAGGTTTCCTGCACATGCTGTTCGGCGACCTTGGCGAATTCTACCTGCGTATTGGCGGTTACCTGCGACAGGTGCTGCTGATAGGCGCGCAGCTTTTCCGATGCGGGGTGAGCGCGACCGGCGGTAGCGGAGATAATATCCGCCGGGCGTTCCGTGGTCAGCAGTTGTTGGCCGATGAGGGTGCTTTCCTCGAGCATCGTCTGGCCAAGCTGGATGTTCAACTGGCACATTTCTTGGAACGAGCGCGACAGCGACTTCGACATGTCGTTCAGGAAAGCGGTCTGGGCGTTCAGGTGGGCACGAACGGCCGGTGCATCAGAGTGCGAAAAAAAGAACATGGCATACCTCATGAAGTCAATCACGAATGGTTGGCACGTCAGGTACTTGAGAGCGGCATCTGGCGAGCCTCGGAGGCGAGCGACACACTGCGCAGTCGCTCAGGTTCGGCTTCCATGGGAAGCGCGAGTCCTGACAGTAAGCTCTCCATATGACGGGCACGTGACAATGAGATCGCGTAGTTGTTACACCTGTCCTGCATGCCGCGTCAGCCGCGGCGGCGTCATTGAAACAGTGCCTGCTTCGTGTCGGCAGCGGATGCTCACGACAATCCATCAGATTGCCAGTTGCAACGTAATATGATGGGTTGGCCGTCCGCAAACGTTCAGAAGCGGTCTTTACCAGGCCTCGACAATGGGCGCGACGCCCACGCCGTCGAGTGCTGCCGCGATCATCAGCCAGGACCGGGCGGCAAATGCCGTCGAAGCACTCTTCGGAGTCGGCGTTGGGCTTGCCGTCGTGCGAGACATAGAGACATAGGAAACACGGCCTTGCCGTGCGCTATGCAATGCAAAGGCGTCGCGGACGGCACGATCGACCATGTCGGTCGTCATGACGGCAGCGACGGCGTCGCGATCGGGCATCAGCAGTTGGGCATCGCCGGGTATTGGAAGTCTCTGGTAAAAGTGAACAGGCAAATCAAGCCTGGCGGATATCGGCCAGTCGTGGCTGGGCGATTCTCAGGTAGTCGTCCGTCGCCAGGACGATCGATGCATCCAGCCGGCCTGCATTGAAAGCGATCTCCCGGTAGCGCGTGAAGAGCTCGGGATCCGCTACAAGTTGCAGGTCCTGATGGAAGGAAAACGGTGGAATCGCCCCCAGCACGCAACCGGTAAGCCCTTCGATTTCCCGCGGGCTCATCAGGCTGGCGCGCTTCGCCCCGCACTCGGCGGCGAGCGTATCCAGGTCGAGCTGTCGATCTGCGGCCAGCACGGCCAGTACATACTTGGGTGGCGCGTCGGGAACCTTGAGTTTGCAGGCCATTGCCTTGGCGCCTTGGCCGACTTCGGTGCCGCGGATACGGGCAACCTCTTCGGATTTGCCGGCAGCGGGATGTTCGATGACCCGGTAGCGGGCACCTCCGGCGGTCAGGAGTTCGACCAGTCTGACAAATACTGGCGTGGGACCGACGCCTGGCGGATTCGATGATTCAGTCATGTGAGGTACAGAAAATCGTTGGTGGAGCCGGCTCGAGCAGTGCGTCGAGCTCGGATTCGAGTTGCCGATGCGAGTCGACGATGCGATACGCACCGCTGAATCGATATCCCTCCAGCAGCCCGCTGCGTAATACGATGCAGCGCACGCCGGCGGCGCCGGCGGCGGCCAGACCGCGCGGCGAATCCTCGACGGCGATGCACTCGCTGGCATGCAAGCCGAGCTTGTCGAGCGCATGCAGGTAGGCGTCGGGATGCGGCTTCGGCCGCAGGCCATCGGTCCGGGCGACGATGTGCCCGATATGGTCCAGGGTATTGCCTGCGCGGTGCGCCAGTGCCACGTGCTCGGCGAACGACGCGGTGACGATGCTCATCGATACACGCTGCGCCAGACGGGACAGCATCGCCTCCACGCCCGCAAAACATAGCTGCCCGGCGTGGGACAGCAGGTGTGCGTAACAGTTGTCGCGTGCGCTCCGCAGTTGTGCGATCCGGGCTTCCCCGTAGCCGCGACCCCGCAGGACATGCCACGCGCCGCGGTTGTCCTCGAGGTACCAGGCAACGTACTGTTCTCGCGTCAGTGCCACGCCGTGGGGCGCCAGGACACGACGGTTGGCTTCGAAAAACAGGCGCTCGGTATCGCACAGCACCCCATCGTTATCCCACAGGATCGCCTTGATCATGGCACACCGGCACTTGCGCGAACCGGCAGTCCCGCGCGCGGTCGTCCTTGAATCAAGCGCATCACCCTGCCAGGAAGCTGCTCAGGCGGGCCAGATCGATATTGCCACCGCTGACGAGGATACCGACCCGCTTGCCGCGCAACGCGTCTTTCATGCCCCTCGCCGCTGCGAAGCCGAGGCAACCTGTCGGTTCGACCACGATCTTCATGCGCTCCGCGAAGAAGCGCATGCATTGCACGAGTTCATCGTCGGACACGGTCAGGATGTCATCGACGTCCCGCTGGATGATCGGAAACGTGTACTGGCCAAGATGCTGGGTCTGGGCGCCATCGGCGATGGTGGCAGGTGTTCCGATGTGGACGATGGCACCCGAGCGGAACGATTGCTGCCCATCGTTACCAGCCTCCGGTTCGACGCCGTACAGCCTGCACTGCGGCGACAGGGCCCGGGTCGCCAGGGCGGATCCGGCCAGCAGGCCTCCCCCGCCAAGACAAACGAAAAACGCATCGAGCGGCCCGGTTTCTTCGAACAATTCCTTGGCGGCCGTACCCTGGCCGGCGATGACATCGGGATGGTCGTAAGGCGGAATCAGCGTCAGTCCGTTCTTGTCCGCGAGTTCGCGGCCGATCTGTTCGCGGTCTTCCTTATAGCGGTCGTAGACGACGACATTGCCGCCATAGCCCTTGGTTGCCGCCATCTTCGCCGCCGGTGCGTCGTGCGGCATCACGATCGTGGCGGGCATGCCGAGCAGCCTGGCCGCCAGCGCGATTGCCTGGGCGTGGTTGCCGGACGAGAAGGCGACCACGCCGGCACGGCGCTGCTCGGGCGTGAACTTCGACAGCGCGTTATAGGCGCCACGGAACTTGAACGCGCCCATCCTTTGCATGTTTTCGCATTTGAAGAACAGCTCGGCACCGAATTCTTCGTCGACGGTGCGCGAAGTCAGCACGGGAGTACGGTTGGCGGTGCCGGCAATGCGGGCGGCTGCCTGGAGCACGTCGTCGTACGCAGGCAAGTGAAGCATATTCATCGGGTCCTCTCTGGTTACTTGGAGCGTCCAACCAAACTTTCAGGACAAGGCGCAGCGCCGAACACAGTACTTTAGTACGGCGAGACGATGCAACGCAGCCATGCAGGTTTTGTCAGGCGCCCTTGATGTCGTTGTAGGCCGTGGCACGCGAGATGCCGAGGCATGAAGCGGCGATTTCCATGGCGCGCCGCATCTCCAGGAAACCACCTGCCTTCAGCTCCCGCATCAGCGCGCGACGCTCGTCGGCCTTGAGCAGCTGCGGCGACGATGCCAAGCGCGCGGCATACTGCTCGATGCGCTTGCGCAGCATATCGGCATTGGCCGGGTCAAGGGTTTCATGTACTGGCGACGCATCGGTGGAGGTGAACCGTTCCAGTGCGCTGCTCACCGAACGAAACAGCGTAAGGTCCACGTTCAGGCAAAGGGCCGCGACGTAGCGCCCTTCCCCATCCTTGATGCCGATCGAGGTACTCTTGGCCGGGCGCCCGTCCGCGAATTGATTGGTGTAGTTGGCCACGATCTGGGGAAAAGCATTGTCCTCGATGCGCGCCAGACCCAGTTCGGTGGCCGGGTCGCTGGCCGACCGCCCTGACAGATTGTTGTAAATGGCGAGCACGGCATGTTCGGGGTTGCGCAGGTCGTGCACGACCACTTCGCAAAACGGTGCAAACGTCTTGGCCAGGCCGTCGGCAATCTGCTTGACCTGCTCGATCAGCGCAGCCTGGAGCCTGTCGCCGGATACATCTGTATCCTGCTTCATGGCTGGCCCTGCAAGTAGTTGTCCTTGACCCGTACGTAGTGCTCGGCCGAATAGCGCAGCCAGGCAATTTCCGCATCGGTAAGGGCTCGCACTTTCTTCACTGGCCGGCCGACATACAGGAAGCCGCCCTGCAGCGTCTTGCCCGGCGGGACAAGGCTGCCGGCGCCGATCATGGTCTGGTCTTCGACGATCACGTCGTCCATCACGATGCTGCCCATGCCGACCAGGCATTCGTTGCCGATGCGGCAGCCATGCAAGAGCACCGAGTGGCCAACGGTAACGTAATCGCCGATGTGCAAGGGCGCGCCCTGCGGTTTCTGAGGCGTCTTGTGTGACACATGACCCATCGCGAAATCCTGGATGTTGGCGCAGCGTCCGATGACGATGTCATTCACGTCGCCACGCAGAACGGCATTGCACCACACCGAACTATCCGCACCGAGACGCACGTTGCCGATGAGCTGGGCCGATTCATGGATATAGACGCGCTCGGCAAGGTGCGGCGCGGCATCGAGGTATGGAGATAACGACATGGTTTTAAGACTATTTGTCCAGGATTGGACATTGTGCCTAATAAAGGAGAGCAGCGCAAGTCGGTCGTCGAAGCGTCGCTGCGCCTGCCTCGAGCGACGATTGGAGCAACTCATGAGCAACAAGTCATGGATTCGTCGCCTACGCGCAAAGCGGATGCCGGCCGTCGCGAAGCCCGACAGCCAGTTGCGCGGCGCCCCCGCCTACAGCCGGTTGGAATCCGTCTGAAACAAGACCCAGCGCAAGCGCCTCCCTGCGCCAAACCGAGCCCGGCGCTTAAGCCGGGCTCTACCATTCCATTGGCATACCCGCACGCGACAGGAGGATGCCATGTCCAGCCAGCCATTCCGCGACCTCGCCCACCCCACCCGGCCACGCCGGACCTTCCTGCGCGGCGCCTCGGCCGTGGCCGCCGGCCTCGCCCTGGCGCCGGGCACCATGCGCCAGGCGCTGGCCGCCGACAACTGGACCGCGACCTGGGGCACGGCGCCGGCCGGGCCGCCACCGGCGGCCAGTGCCCTCGCCTTCAATAACCAGACCCTGCGCCTGATCGCGCACGCCAGCATCGGCGGCAACCGGGTGCGGGTGCGGTTGTCCAACGAGATGGGCAGCACGGCGCTGCAGATCGGCGCGGCCTGGATCGGCGTGGTCGATGCCGACGCCGACCTGATCGCCGGTACCAACCGCCAGCTGACCTTCGGCGGCCGCACCGGCGTGGCCATTGCAGCCGGCGCGCCGCTGCTGTCGGACCCGATCGACCTGTTCGTGCCGGCACAGGCCGACCTCGCCGTCAGCCTGTACCTGCCGGGGAACGTCACGGCGGCCACGGTGCACGATGCGGCCTACCAGACCAGCTTCGTTTCCAGCGCCGGCAACTACGCCGCGACGGCGGCGCTGCCGGTCGCGAACGGCCTGTATTCCTGGCCCTTCCTGACCGAGATCGACATCGCCTCGACCATCCCCGCGGGGGCGCTGGTGGCGCTGGGCGATTCGCTCACCGACGGCGCCTTCAGCAGCGGCAACGGCAACCATCGCTGGACCGATTGCCTGGCGCGCCGGCTGCAGGCGGAGCTGCCCGCCGGCAGCCTGCCGGTCGGCGTCGTCAACCGCGGCCTCGGCGGCAACCGCCTGCTGGGTGACGCCAGCAACACGCCGCTGGCGGGCAAGGACGCGCTGGAACGCTTCGACCGCGACGTGCTGGCCACGGCCGGCGTACGCTACCTGGCCGTCCTGCTGGGCATCAACGACATCGTCAACGCCGCATCGGCCGGCCTGCCCACGCTCGCCGGCGACATCGCCGCCGGCTACATGCAACTGATCGCGCGCGCGCGCACGCGCGGCATCCTGGCCCTGGGCGCGACCCTGCCCCCGTTCGAGGGCTTCGTGTGGTATGCGACCGCGCGCGACAACGTGCGCCAGCAGGTGAATGCCTGGATCCGCGGCGCGGGCGCCTTCGACGCCGTGCTCGACTTCGACGCCGCCGTACGCGATCCGGCCCAGCCGGGCCGCCTGCTGGCCGCCTACGACGGCGGCGATCACCTGCATATGAACGACCTCGGCTACGAAGCGGTCGCGGCCTCGGTCCCGCTGGGGATCTTCACGGCCGGCTAAAGCGTGGCGAAGCTCGACATTTCGCAAACCTGCTGCACCGCCGCAAACCGGATGGGTCCTGTCGGGCTTGTACATTCGTATGGCTTTTCAACCACAGGAGAATGCCATGCCAATCGAGTCATCCGACGAGCCCGCCGAGCCGATGCAGCGCAACAATTCGCGCGCCGGCCTTCGCATCCGCACCGGTGCCGCCACTACCGCCGGCAGCGCAGCCGGCACCACGCGCCGCGCCTTTATCCAAGCCGGTTCCCTGCTCGCCGGCGCCGCGCTCGCCGCCGGCGCCGTGCGCCCGGCGCGCGCCGCCGAGAGCTGGTACGGCACCTGGGGCGCCGCCCCCGCCGGACCGGCGCCGGCGGGTTACATGAACTTCAGCAACCAGACCTTGCGCCTGATCGTCCACGCCAGCATCGGCGGCACCCTGGCGCGCGTACGCCTGTCCAACGAACTCGGCGGCACGCCGGTCCAGGTCGGCGCCGCCTGGCTCGGCCTGAGCGCGTCGGGCGCCAGCCTGGTGGCGGGCAGCAACCGCCAGCTGCGCTTCGGCGGCAATGCCGGTACCACCCTGGCGGCCGGCGCGGCGCTGCTGTCCGACCCGCTGGACATCGCGATTCCGGCCCAGGCCAACCTGGCGCTCAGCCTGTACCTGCCCGGCAGCGTGCAAGCCGCCACCCTGCACGACGCGGCCTACCAGACCAGCTACGTGTCGGCCGCCGGCAACTACGCGTCCAGCCAGGCGATGGCCATCCAGCGCAGCCTGTATTCTTGGCCCTTCCTGACCGAGATCGACATCGGCACCACGCGCGCCGGCGCCACCCTCGTCGCGCTCGGCGACTCCCAGACCGACGGCGTGTACAGCACGGGCAACGCCAACCGCCGCTGGCCGGACTACCTGGCGCGCCGCCTGCAGACCGAAACCGGATCCGGCGCCCTGGCGGTGGGGGTCGTCAACCGCGGCATCAGCGGTAACCGCCTGCTGGGCGACGCCGACAACACCCCGCTGGCCGGCAAGGACGCGATCGAACGCTTCGACCGCGACGTGCTGGCGACCTCCGGCGTGCGCTTCCTGGTGGTCCTGATCGGCATCAACGACATCATCTTCAGCTCGTCGCCGAACGCCGCGCTGGCCGACCAGATCACAGCGGGCTACCTGCGGCTGATCGCACGCGCCCGTACCCGCGGCATCCGGGTGCTGGGCGCCACCCTGCTGCCGTTCGAGGGCTACACCTGGTACTCGGCGGCGCGCGACAGCGTACGCCAGCGCGTCAACGCCTGGATCCGCACCTCGGGCGCCTTCGACGCGGTGGTCGACTTCGACGCCGCGGTGCGCGACCCCGGCCGCCCCACGCGCCTGCTGCCGGCGCGCGACGGCGGCGACCACCTGCATCCGAACGACCCGGGCTACGAAGCGATGGCTTATGCGGTCCCGCTGGGCTTGCTGGCATACTGATCTGGTAAACAGGTGTTGAACCGGCCGCATTGGTGCATTCGGTGCGGCCGCGCGGTTCCTGCAAACGAAAGATATTTCGAGAAGTGGCCAGCTGTAACAGCCTGTAATTTCGCGGGCACGACCAAGACGGAATCCGTATAGTAAGCAGGTGAGGAGAACCGTCATGAAAAAGTTTGCCATCATTCTTGCCCTTGCCGCTTCGAGCGCTGTGCTGAGCGGCTGCGCCACCACCTATCCGGGTCCGGCCAACTACGGTACCCGCGCCTACGCCCCTGCCGACCCGAACGGCTGGCAGGTCGTGTCCGTGACGCCGGTGCCCGTCGGTACCGGTGCCGGCGCGCCCGATGCCGGCCGGGTCACCTCGGCACCGGTCACCGCCTACAGCCAGGCGCCGGCCACGACCATCGTCACCCAGCCGGTCTACGTGCCGGCCCCGGTGTACGCGCCAGCCCCGGTATATGCGCCGGCGCCGGTGTACGACCCGTTCTGGTATCCGCCGGTCTCGATCGGCCTGAACTTTGGCTGGAGTAACTGGGGCCACGGCCACGGTTATCGCGGCGGTTACCACGGATACCGCGGCGGTTTCCGTGGCGGACGCGGACACCGCTAAGCATCACGTCGTCGGCATGGCCGCCGGCCCGGTCCGGCTCCGCAACGAAGAGGCAGCGTCACCGGCGCGGCCTCTTTTTTTGCGTGCGCACGCAGGCGCCGGGTCTGTTCAGCGCCTGGGTCGACGCCGAGGCACTAAGAGCCGCTAACACAAGCCCCATGGCTGCGTTGCATTCGTCTCGCCGTACTAGCGTACTGTCTTCGACGATGCGCCTTGCCCGCGCTTGCCAGTCATCGTCATCAACCGCCCTCTCCCTACTGGGATAGGCTCTAAGAATGCCGCTGGCGCCGCACAATCCGATCCAGGATGTGGTTAAAAACGCACGAAATTTATGCGGTACGGGTTTTCGGCATGCTCGGTCCTGAAGGAACCCCCAAGTGAGAGAATGCGCGGATTTTTACCCGCCTCTTCGTTGCTAATCTTGCCATACATACCGACAAGGAGGGTTTCATGGGAATCATGCTGCACCTCGGACGCCCGATCGCGCATGCCTGCATCTTGTTGTTGGCCACATGCGCCATCCCGGCCTGTGCCAGGGATGGCGTTTGCGACGTGCCCGCCGGCTTGCACCGGTCGCTGCGTCCGGCGCGGATGATCCTGATGGGCGAGATGCACGGCACGGCGGAAGCGCCGGCCGCCTTCGGCACCACGGTGTGCCACGCCCTCGGACATGGGCTCGCAGTGTCCGCCGGCCTGGAACTCACCCCCGACCAGACCGCCGCCCTGGCGCGCTACCTGGCGTCCAGCGGCGACCAGATCGCCGTCGCGCGCCTGCTGCGGACCCCGTTCTGGTCGCGCGCGGCGCAGGACGGGCGCGCCAGCGTGGCGATGATGATGCTGGTCGAGCGCCTGCGCCGGCTGCAGCAGCGCTATCCGCTGCTGTCCGTGTTTTCGCTGGCCGAGGACAGTGGCCTGGCCGATCCGGGGTCGGTGCGCGGCGCGGCGATGGCGGCGCGCGTGCGCGCCGAGCGCGAGCGGCGTCCCGAAGCACTGATCCTCACGCTGACCGACAAGGTCCACAATCGCCTGGCGTCGTCGCCCGCCGGTGCCCGGCCCGGCGGCGAGGCCGTGCCGAGGCCGATGGGCGCCCTGCTTACCGACCTGGCGCCGCTTGCCGTGCTGCTGGAAACCGATGGCGGCAGCGCCTGGGTGTGCGCACCGGAATGCGGCGTCCTGAACCTGCCCCGGCACGGCGCGCCCGCGGACCCGCGGGTGCCGTTCCGCGAACTGGCGTCCGATCCGGCCTATACCAGCCTGTGGTCGCTCGGCGCCGGCACGGCTTCGCCGCCGGCGAAGCTGGCGTTCCAGCGCTGAGCTAGGCGGCGCCGAAGCGCGCGCCGAGCCGCGCCCCGAGGCGCAGCGCCGCCGCCACGTTGCGCGCCGCAGCCCGCAGGTTCGCCTGCGCCGCCGCCAGCGCCTCGGCCACCGTGCAGGGCCGGCTCACCGCCGCGAACACGGCCTCGATGCCGTGCGCATGCACCGCGCCGGCGTCCGCCGCCAGGCCGCCGCCGATCGCGATGACGGGAATGCCGTGGACGCCGGCCACGCGCGCCACGCCCATCGGCGTCTTGCCGTTCACGGTCTGGCTGTCGATGCGGCCTTCGCCGGTGATCACCAGGTCGGCGCCGCGCACGGCGGCGTCCAGCTTCACGGCTTCGGTGACGATCTCGATGCCGGGGCGCAGGCGTCCGGCCAGGAACACCACCATCGCCAGCGCGATGCCGCCGCCGGCGCCGGCGCCGGCCATGTCGCGCCGGTCGCGCCCGGCATCGCCTTCCACATCGCGGGCAATGACGTCGGCGTAGTGCGCCAGGTTCGCATCCAGCTGCTCGACCATCGCCGGCGTCGCGCCTTTCTGCGGGCCAAAGATGGCGGAGGCGCCGCGCGGGCCGGTCAGCGGGTTGCTGACATCGCAGGCGACCTGGAACTCGCTGATAGGGATGCGGGGGTCGAGGCCGGACGCGTCGATGCGCGCCAGCCGCGCCAGCGCGCCGCCGCCGGGTCCGATGTCGAGGCCGTCCGCGTCGAGCAGGCGCACGCCCAGCGCCTGCAGCATGCCGGCGCCGCCGTCGTTGGTGGCGCTGCCGCCCACGCCCAGCACGAAGTGGCGGCTGCCGGCGTCCAGCGCGTGCAGGATCAGCTCGCCGGTGCCGCGGCTGGTGGTCACGCGCGGGTCGCGCCGGCCAGGGGGCACCATTTCCAGGCCGCTGGCGGCGGCCATTTCGATCACGGCCAGGCCGTCGCCGGTGCGACCATAAAAGGCGTCGGCCGGTTCGCCCAGCGGGCCGGTCACGCGCGCCTCGATGCGCTGGCCGCCGGTGGCGTCGATCATCGCCTGCACCGTGCCTTCGCCGCCGTCGGCGACCGGCAGCTTGACGTAGTCGGCGTCCGGGAACACGTCGCGCATGCCGGCCTCGATGGCGGCGGCGACCTGCAGGGCCGACAGGCTTTCCTTGAACGAATCCGGGGCGATCACGATTTTCATGGGGAGGTCCTTGGCATTCGGTGCATTAACGGTTCACCAGGCGCGCCGGCACCAGCATCACCAGCACGGCGCCGACCAGCAGCACGCTCGACAGGATGTACAGGGCCACGTCGGTGCTGCCGGTGGCGTCCTTGATCCAGCCGACCAGGAAGGGGCTGACGAAGCCGGCGATCTGTCCCAGCGAATTGATCAGGGCCAGGCCGCCGGCCGCCGCGGCGCTGCCGAGGAAGGCCGCCGGCAGCGGCCAGAACATCGGCAGGCCGGTCAGCGCGCCCATCGTGGCCAGGGTCAGGCCGATCATGACGATGACGATGTTGTTCGAAAAATGCGCGGCCAGCATCAGGCCGACCAGCGCCATCAGCATCGGCACCGACAGGTGCCAGCGGCGCTCGCGGCGCGCGTCGGCCGAGCGGCCCACCGCCACCATGAAGATGCCGGCGAACAGGTAGGGCAAGGCGCTCAGCCAGCCGACCGTGGTGGCGCTGGAAAAGCCGAGCGCCTTGATGATCGAGGGCAGCCAGAAGTTGATCGCGTACACGCCCATCTGGATGCTGAAGTAGACCAGGCCCAGCATCCACACGTGGCCGTTGCGCAGCACCTGGCCGAAGGAATGGACCGCATGGCTGCTGGCGCGCCGGCCCTGCTCGTCGGCGTCGAGCGCGCCCTGCATGGCCGCCTTTTCCTCGGCGCTCAGCCACTTGGCCTGGCGCAATCCGTCCGACAGGAAGAACAGCACGCCGACGCCGAGCAGCACGGTCGGCAGGCCCTGCAGCAGGAACAGCCACTGCCAGCCGGCCAGGCCGCCCTGGCCGTGCTGGAAATGGCTGAGCATCCAGCCCGACAACGGGCCGCCGATCAGGCCGGACACCGGGATCGCCGACATGAACAGCGCCATCACCTGGCCGCGCTTCTGCGCCGGGAACCAGTTGGTGAAATAGAACACCATGCCGGGGAAGAAGCCGGCCTCGGCCACGCCGGTGAGGAAACGCAGCATGTAGAACGAGGCCGCGCTGTGCACGAACATCATGGCCGCCGACAGGCCGCCCCACAGGATCATCATGATGGCGATCCAGCGGCGCGCGCCCAGCTTGTGCAGGATCAGGTTGCTGGGGATGCCGCTGGTGACGTAGCCGATGAAGAAGATGCCCGCACCCAGGCCGTAGACGGTTTCGCTCAGCTTGAGCGCGTCCAGCATTTCGAGCTTGGCGAAGCCGACGTTGACGCGGTCGAGGTAATTGAACAGGTAGCAGATGAAGATGAAGGGGATCAGGCGCCAGGTGGCCTTGCGGTAGCCGCGTTCCAGGATGCCGGGGTCGGCGTGGGCGCCCGTCGGTTGGGCGGTGTCCGCCTTCATGCTCTTGCTCATATTCGTCTCCGTGATGTCCGCGATAAATTAGGCAGCGGTAGACTGCATTATGACCAAAGCGGCGCCGCAAAGCCTCGGCGCACGGCACGACGCACCTCATGATTTTCCGCCATGCTTTTAGGCACTTGCACAAGCGGTCCGGCAAGTAAGGGGCGCGAGGCACCTCCCCTTCGGCGCTTGGCACAAGGGCCGCGATCGTCTAGAGTGGCGTCCATGATCGAACTCAGCACCAGCCTGGCCCAGGACATCGTCGCGCGCACCGAGCGCATCATTCCATTCAACGTCAACGTGATGGATGCACACGGCGTCATCCTGGCCAGCGGCGACCCGGCCCGCGTGGGCGAACTGCACGACGGCGCCCTGCTGGCGCTGGCCAAGCGCGCCACCGTGGAAGTCGATGCCGCCTCGGCGCGCCTGATGCACGGCGCCAAGCCGGGCATCAACCTGCCGCTGGTGGTCGGCGGCCGCCTGTGCGGCGCGGTCGGCCTGAGCGGCGCGCCGGACGCGGTGCGCCAGTTCGGCGAGCTGGTGCGCCTGACCGCCGAGATGATCCTGGAGCAGGCCAGCCTGGCGGGCGAACTGCAGCGCGACAGCCGCTACCGCGAAGCCTTCGTGCTCAACCTGATCCGCCCGGATGCCGCCGCCCGCCCCGACCTGGAAGCCTGGGGCCGGCGCCTGGGGGTCGATTTCCGGCGCATGCAGGTGGTGTTCCTGCTCGAGCTGCCGGGCGCCGGCACGGACGATGGGCTGGCCGACGACGAGGCGCTGGCCGCACTCCAGCGCCTGCAGCTGGCCCTGCTGGCGCGCCAGCCGGCCCTGCTCAGCGCCACCGCCGGCCCGCACGAACTGGTGGTGCTGGACGCGTTCGAGCCGGACCCGCGCGACGCCGACCGCGGCAAGGCCCTGGCGCGGCGCCAGGACGCGCTGGCGGCGCTGGTGCGGGAACTGACCGCAGGCCTGGACATGGAACCGGCCACCGTCACCATGGGCCTGGCCTCCGCCGGCATCGGCGCGGCGGCGGTGTCCTACCAGAGCGCGCAGGCGGCCGCGCGCATCGGCCGCCGCCGCCATCCGGCCCAGCGCCAGTTCAGCTACTACGGCCTGGCGCTGCCGGTGCTGCTGTCCGGCCTCGACGCAGGCTGGCAGGCGGCGGAGCTGCGCCGTCCACTGGCCCAGCTGGAACGCGACCGCAGCGGTGCCGGCTTGCTGCGCACCCTGCAGGCCTGGTTCGCCTGCGACGAAAGCTCGGCCGCCACCGCCGCCGCCCTCGACATCCACCGCAACACCCTCGACTACCGCCTGCGCCGCGTCGAGGCGCTGACCGGGCTCGACCTGGCGCGCAGCGAAGACCGCATGCTGCTCTACGTGTCGACCCTGCTGGCGCCGGACGCCGGCTGATCCCGACGTCTGTATATTGCCGCCGCGATAGAAGTATCTGATAATACTTCGACAATTCCGCCGGAGACCGCCATCGCCAACCCGCTGCTCCACTACCGCCTGCGCTGGTACGCCGCGAGCACGGCGCGCCTGCTGTTGCGGCGCTGGCAGGCGCTGGTGCTCCTGGCCGGCGTGCTGGCTTCGGCCAACGCCTCGGTGTTCAGCAACCTCGACACCCTGGCCCGTCCCATCCTGCAGTTGCTGGCGCCCGGACACGGCATCGCCTGGCGCTGCGGCTACCTGCTGCTGTTGCTGGCGGCGGCCGCACTGTGGGCGCACATGCAGCGTGACCAGATCGCCGGCGGCGGCTTCATGCAGTTTGCGGGTTCGCTGCCGTTCAGTGCGCGCCAGCGGCGCCGGGTCGACCTGGCGGTGCTGGCGCTGGCCGACAGTCCGCTGCTGCTGATGGTGGCCGGTGCACTGTCCTCGGCCATGGCGCAGGGCGCGCCGGCGGCGCACGGGCTGCTGCTGGCGGCCCTGGTGCCGCTGGCGCTGGCGGCGCAGCTGGCGGTGCTGGAGCGCAGCGCGTTGGCCGGCGCCTTTCTTGCCGCGGCCTGCCTGCCGCTGGCGGCCTGCTTCGGCACGGTCCTGGCACCGATGGCCGATGTGCTGGCCGGCGCCGGCGCCTGGCTGGCCTTGCAGCGCCCGCCGTGGCCGCGGGGCGGAATGGCAGCGCGCCTGCGCTGGCCGGCACCGCGCTGGCCGACCCGCATGCCGGGCCTGGTGGCCGGACGCCACGCACCGGCGCTGCGTCTCTCCTGGGCGATCCTGCTGCGCGAGCGACGCGACGAAACGCTGGCCAAGGCGCTCGGTGCGGCGGCAATGGTCGCCGCCGCGCTCGGCCTGGGCGCGGTGTTCGAGCACGATGCGCGCAGCATCGCCGCCGCCTGGCTGGCGCAAGGCCTGGTGGCCCTGCACCTGAGCGGCCTGTTCCGCGGCCTGCACATGGCGCACCGGGCCGGCGCCGGGTTCAGCGGCGCCCTGCCCCTGCGCGCCGGCTGGTGGCGCCGCTTCGATCTGCTGGCGCTGCTCGGCTTCGGCTTGCCATTCCTGGGCGCGCCGGCGCTGCTCGCCTGGCACGAAGGCGCCACCCCGGCGCGGGCACTGGCGGGATGGGTATCGCATGCGGCCTTGCTGTGCGCCCTGCGCGCGCCGCAACTGGCCAGCGAACGCCACGCCGTCGTGCTGAGCACCCTGTTGGCCGGCTGCTGGATCGCCGCCACCATCGCCTGTCTATATTAGGAGACCGCATGCTGCGTTTCGAGGGACTGTGCAAATCGTATGGGTCACGCACCATCCTGCAGGGATTGGACGGGCGCATGAATGCGGGCGCCTATGCGCTGCGCGGCCCGAACGGCATCGGCAAGTCGACGCTGCTGCGCGTGCTGGCCGGCGTGACGGACGCGGACAGCGGCGCCATCCGGATCGACGGCATCGACATGCGCGCCGACCCGGTCGCGGCCAAGGCGCGGCTGGCGTACGCGCCCGACGAGTGCCCGGTCTACCCCTTCGTCACCGGCCGCGAACTGCTGGACTTCGTCGCCTGGGCCAAGCGCTGCGCCGTCACGCCCGAGGTGCTGGGCATCGTCGAGCGCTTCGGCCTCGGCCGCCACCTGGACACACGCTGCGGCGCCATGTCGCTGGGTACGCAGAAGAAGCTGATGCTGGCGGCGGCCTGGATCGGCGCGCCGGCGGTGCTGCTGTTCGACGAACCCTCGAACGGGCTGGACGCCGACGCGCGCGCGGTGCTGGTCGACCTGCTGCGACAAAAGGCGGCGGGTGCGGTGGCGCTGGTGTCGACGCACGACCACGCGTTCGCGCAGGCGCTGGGGGCGAGCGTGATCGAGTTCGAGGCGCTGCGGGCGGAACGGGAGGCGCATGGTGCTGTCGCATGAGCTGCGGCGCCTGATCGCGTCCGATGCGCAGCGCATGCGCATCCTGGCGCGGGTGCGGGAACTCGGATTACCCGACTGCTGGATCGGCGCGGGCTTCGTGCGCAACCTGGTCTGGGACCATCTGCATGGCCACGCGACGTCGCCGCTGCCCGAGGACGTCGACGTGATCTGGTTCGACCCGGCACGTCCGGAACCGGAACACGACCGCGCGCTGGAAGCGGTCTTGCGCGGCGCCGACGGCAGCGTGGCCTGGTCCGTGAAGAACCAGGCGCGCATGCATCGTCGCAACGGCGACACGCCCTACCGCTGCGCCCTCGACGCCATGCGCTGCTGGCCGGAGACCGCCACCGCGGTGGCGGTCCGGCTGGCGGGGCCGGACCGCATCGAACTTGCGGCGCCGTTCGGGCTGGACGATTTGTTCGGCCTGGTCGTGCGGCCGACGCCGCGCTTCGTGGCGGAGAAGCATCCTGTCTACCTGGAGCGGATGCGCAGCAAGAACTGGCTGGCCGCATGGCCCCAACTGATGTGCGTTTGATGGCCGCCGGCACTCGCGTTCGAATAGCTCCAAGGAAAATAAGTGGATAAAATTCGAACATTTCATGTTTATTGAAGGGAACGCCAATGGTCCGTCGGTTGCTCACGATTCTTCTTGCCGCGCTCAGCCTGATGGCTGGCCAGGCCTGGGCGGTCGAGCGCGGCGCGTTGTTCAAGGTTAGCGGCCACGACCATACAATGTACCTGTTCGGCACCATCCACATGGGATTGCCCGAATTTTTCCCGCTCGACGAGCGCGTCAACCAGGCCTTGGCCGCTTCCACCACGCTGGCCCTGGAAATAGATCCGACCGTGCAGTCTGCGCAGGTGACTGCGGCGATGCAGCGCGCCGCGCTGACCACGCCCGCCATTGTCGCGGCCATGCCGCCTGCGCTCGGACCGCGCCTGGCGCGCCGCCTGGAAGCGCTGGAGGTGCCGGCCAACCTGTCCACCCAGCTCAAGCCGTGGATGCTGGTCATCATGCTGACGACGGTCGAATACGCCAAGCTCGGTTATCGGCCCGACCTGGCCGTCGACGCGCACCTGGCCAAGCTGGCACACGGCCGCGACATCAAGGTCATCGGCCTGGAGACGGTCGAAAGCCAACTCGACCTGTTCGACCGCCTGCCTGTTGCCGACCAGTGGACGCTACTGGATGAAACCCTTGCGTCGCTGGATTCGGGCGAAGGGGAACAGGAGGTGCGGGCCATTACCGACGGCTGGGCCAAGGCCGATCGCGCCATGCTCGACGCCCTGGCGCGCAGATATGAGGAAGACCAGCGGCTGTCGTCGCAGATCCTGCAGCGCCGCTTCCTGAGCGAACGCAACGGGCCGATGGCCGACAAACTCGACAGCTTGCTGACGCGTGAAAACAATACGATGGCGGCGGTCGGCCTGATGCATTTGATCGGCAAGGACAGCTTGCCGGTTTTGCTGCGCGCAAAGGGACTGAAGGTAGAGCGGGTGTACTGAAGGAGAACGGCGCTGCCGACAGCGACAGGACAAGGATTGCCATCCAGTCAACATGTCGTTACACTCGCCATTTTGACTGGAAGTCCATGCTGCACCACCTTTCCTTCGGCGTCCTCGACCTCGAACGCGCCGGCGCCTTCTACGACGCGGTGCTGGCCCCGCTCGGCTACGTCCGCGTGTTCGGCGACGATACCGCCCTCGGCTACGGTCATGCGGGGCAGGACGACCTGTTGTCACTGAAGCGGGTGCCGCAGGTCTCCGTGCCCGGCGCCGGCTGCCACCTGGCGTTCGCCGCCGGCACGCGCGGGCAGGTGGATGCCTTCCACGCCGCCGCATTGCGGCACGGCGGCCGCTGCAACGGCGCGCCCGGCTTGCGGCCGGACTATGGCGACCATTACTACGCCACCTTCGTGGTGGACCCGGACGGTTATCGCATCGAAGCCGTCATCAACGCGCCGGCCTGAACGGGGCCGGGCACATACCAGGAGCGCACCTTGGAAGTCACGCTGGAACCGGTCACGATCGACAATTTCGAGACCCTGCTGGAAATGGAATTGCCGCCGGAGCAGGACCGCTGGATCGCCAACAACGCCTGTTCGATCGCGCAGGCCAGCTTTTACACGGAATGGCGCACGCGCGCGATCTACGCCGATGGCGAACCGGCCGGCCTGATCCTGTACGACGTCGCGTCGCGCGACGAACCGGGCCACTACGGCATCTACCGCTTCATGGTCGACCACGCGCGCCAGGGCCGGGGCATAGGCCGCCGCGCGATGGACCTGCTGCTGGCCGAGCTGAGTACGCAGCCCGACGCGCGCCGCATCACGATCTGCTACAAGCCGGACAACGCGGTCGCCCGCAAGCTCTACCTGTCGTGCGGCTTCCGGGAAGTGGGCATCGACGACGACGGCGAAATGATCGCCGAGATCCTGCCCGCGGCGGGGTCGTGGACCGCATACGGCGGGGCATAGACCGCACACCCCGGCAGCGCAACCGCAATCAGCGGCAAGGTCAGGCGCCATCCTGAACGCAAGCAGGCATGCTTCGCGCGGGGTGCCATGGTCTTCCTCCCTCGAAATTTGATTCTAGGCCAGATGGCGCCGTTTTCCAGTCCCTTCCTCGCCATGCTGACGGACACGTCCACCCGGGCTTACAATACGGTCCGGTTCAGGCGCCCCTTCCCGCAACCGCGGTGGTTGTACGGCGTCGACCTTGCAGCCGCAGGGAGCTTGGCAGGCTTCCTGGCGCTTTCTCAAGTTCAAGTAATAGCAAAACATGCATTCCGATACGTCGTTCATGGATCCTCCAGGCAGAAGTCGACCTCGTTGTCAGGCATATGCTCCGGCCATGGTCGCCACGCAGCAGGTCGGCAACCTGCTACACTGCACAACCGGAACACAGTTCCATATTATAAGTGGAACTGTGTTCCGTTTGTATTAAAAATGGCTATGGAAAAGACACCTACGAACAAAATGAATGCGCCGGCCGATGCCGCCGATGTCGCCGAGGCGCCCAAGCCCATGCGCGCCGACGCCGCGCGCAAGATGAACGCCCTGCTCCAGGCCGCGATGGAAGTGTTCGCCAGCTCCGGCGTCGATGCGCCGGTGCGTGAAATCGCCGAGCGCGCGGGTGTCGGGCTGGGCACGCTGTACCGCCATTTCCCGCAGCGTTCCGATCTCATCGTCGCCGTCCTGAAAACCCAGATCGACGCCTGCGCCGATGCCGCACCGGCGTTGGCGCAAGCACACGCCCCGGGCGAGGCCCTGGCGCACTGGATGCAGCGTTATGTCGATTTCATCGCCGCCAAGCGCGGCCTGGCCGGCGCGCTGCAGTCGGACAACGCCGCGTATGCCGCCTTGCCCGACTATTTCTACAGCCGCCTGCGTCCGGCGCTGGCGTCGTTGCTCGACGCCGCGCTGGCGGCCGGCGCAATACGGCCCGGTTTCCAGCCGGATGAGCTGCTGAAAGCGGTCGCGACCTTGTGCCATGGCCCCTACGGCGAGGACCGGTCGTTCGCGCGGCGCATGGTGGCGCTGATGGTGGATGGCCTGCGGCAGGATGCCGCCAGACCGGCAGTGTGATGAACGGTGACGGCCGCGCCTAGCGGCCGTCGAAGCCGAACAAGTCGTGCGCGTCCAGGATCGCGTAGGTGATCTCGGGATGGCGGTCGAGCACGCGGCGCACTGCGGCGGGCACCGACTGGCGCACTTTCTTGCACAGGCCCGGGCGGTCCTCGAGCACGATCAGGATGCCGCGCAGGGTGCGCACCTCGTTCGGACCCGGCACGATCTTCAGCTCGACGCCGAGATTGGCCTTGATGCGCGCCTGCAGGGTCTTGAGTTCCTCGTAGCTGCCCACACGGTCGATGCGTTCGAGCAGGCGTTCCTCTTCCATGCGCGTCAGGCGCAGCGGACGCAGGTCGGCCCCGGGATCGGCCAGCAGGATCTCGCGCTCGCAGACGCAGGCGCCGGGCGGGCATTCGGTGCGGAGAATCGGTACAGGTACTTGTTGCAACATGTGATCACGCTGTCAAGGACGGACGATAAAGGCACGGGCCGGGCATCGAGTGTACATCAGCTGTCGTCCTCCGGTGCAATGGTGAAATCAGTATCCATGAGCGCATGATCCATGGCGGTCCGCAACATCGCCGCCATGCGTTTCCAGTGCGAGCCTTGCCAGAACACGCGCCCGCAGCAATCGCAGGTGGAGAATGCCTCCTGCGATATACGTACCGCTGGCGGCAGGCGCTCGAGCACCGCCGCCTTCGGCACGCTGCGCAGCGGCGCGTTGCAATGCAGGCAGACCGTGAACGGGCGCGCGCGCTCGGCCAGGCCATAGCGGGCAAACACGTCCCGCAACTGTTCCTGCGCATGCAATGCGCGCACGTAGCAGCCGAACTCGACGCCGCGGCGCTTGAGCAGCTCGCGGTCGCGCGTCAGCACGATCCGGCTTTCCTCGATGGCCCGCGCTTCGATCTCGTCGTCATGGATGGTATTGGCGTAGATGGTGTCGAACCCGGCCATTCTCAACAGCCGCGCGAGGCCGCCGAGATGGGCGTCGGCGACGAAGCGCATGCGCCCCGGCGGACGCAGGCGCAGGCGCGCCAGCGGTCCCACGTCGAAGCGCGAAAAACGCGGGTAGGCGGCGACCCGGTCGCCCTCTTCCAGCAGCCGTTCCAGCCCGCTCGACGCGCCGTTCACCAGGATCAGTTCGACCTCGGTGTGCGGCACGCCCAGCGCCTCGATCATGTGCTTGACGGTGGCATTCTGCGCGCACGGCATCGCAACGTCCCGGCCGCGCCGCGCGCGCGCCAGGAAGTCGTTCAGTTCGTCATAGAAGCGGAAGCTGGCGCTGACCATGGTCATCCGCCTCCGTGGGCGGGCGTCCGGCTACGGCGGCGGGCGCGCGATCGTCGCCGCCCTTGCCGACGCCGCGCAGCACCTCGAGCGCGTTCGGCACCGCGGCAAAGGCCGCCGTGTTGTCGAAGATGCACCAGACGTCGGCGCCGCCGGCGCGGCGCGCTTCGATGTGGCGCTCGACCCGCGCCAGGAACTCGGGCGGATAGCTCGAGTAATAGATTTTCGGGGTACCGTGCAGGCGGATGTAGCTGGCGTCCGCGGTCGGCACGTGCGGGCCGGGCTGGCCGGCCGGCGGATCGGCGATCACGCGCGTGACGGCGTGTTCTTGCAGCAGCGCCGTGGCAAGGTCGCCGAACCAGGTCGGGTGGCGCGCTTCCAGCGCCAGCATGCAGCCGAAGCGCTGGCGCAGGCGCGGCAGGAAGTCGCGCGCGGCGGCCTCGTCGAACACGCCGCGCGGCGGCAGCTGCACCAGCACGCAGCCGAGCTTGGCGCCGAGAGCGGCGGTCTCGCCGGCGAAGCGGTCCAGCAGGTCGTCGGCGTCGCGCAGGCGCGCCTCGTGGGTGATGGCGCGCGGCAGCTTGACCGAGAAACGGAAGCCCTCCGGCACGCCGGCGGCCCAGCGCGCATAGGTTTCCGGCTTGTGCGGGCGGTAGAACGAGGAATTGATTTCGACGGCGGGAAACACCTGCGCGTAGCGTTCGAGGTGGCTGCCTTCCTCGGGAAAGGCGGCCGCCGCGTCTTTGTGGATGCTCCAGCCGGCGCAGCCGATCAGGCGCGCGCCGGGGCTGGTGGATTGCAAATCGCTCATCTGGACCTATCTACGAGGGCGAGCGCCCGGAAGCCGATTCTATGACGAAATGTCATGCAGACGTCGCACGCCGGGCACCATGGTCCTAGAATGTCGGAACATCATATGGAGAATGAAAGCATGGCCGAATCCCTACACATCGTCTGCCCCCATTGCGACGCCGTCAACCGCGTCGCCGGCGAGCGCCTGGCCGACCAGCCGGTCTGCGGCAAGTGCGCCAGGACCCTGTTCGGCGGCCAGCCGACGGACGTGAGCAGCGCCCGCTTCGACAAGCACCTGGCCCGCAACGACATCCCGGTGCTGGTCGACTTCTGGGCGGCCTGGTGCGGCCCGTGCAAGATGATGGCGCCGGCCTACCAGCAGGCCGCCGGCCGGCTGGAGCCGCGGGTGCGCCTGCTGAAGGTGGACACCGAGGCGGCGCAGGACCTGGCGGCGCGCTACGGCATCCGCAGCATCCCGACGCTGGCGCTGTTCCAGGGCGGCCGCGAAATCGCGCGCCAGGCCGGCGCGATGGACGCCGGCAACATCGTGGCCTGGGTGGAATCGCGATTGCGCGCCACCTGAAGCGCAGAACGTGTTATCGTTTGAGCAATTGATATTTACGCGGAGGATGCCATGTCGCAAGAACTCGTCTATGAACGCGGAGTCGAGGATGCCAAGCAGTTCGCACGCATCCTGTACGTCGCGCACGCCCTGACCTTCATCTTTTCGGCAGGCATGCTGTCGATCCTGGTGTTGATCGTCAACTACGTCAAGCGGCCGGACACGGCCGGCACCATGGTCTACAGCCACCACACCTGGATGATCCGCTCGTTCTGGTGGTATGCGATCTGGTTCGCGCTCGCCACCGTCATCTTCTTCACCCTGGGCCTGATCCTGATCGGTTTGCCGATCGCATGGGCGATCTGGGGCCTCGCCTGGATCTGGATGGCCTACCGCATCATCCGCGGCTTCCTCGACCTGAACAACAACCGGGCGATGCCGGTCTGAGGTTCACAGCGTGCCGAAGGCCTGTTCCAGATCCGCGATCAGGTCTTCGGTGCTTTCCAGGCCGATGTTGAAGCGCACCAGGATGCCCGCATCCGGCCAGTCGCGGCGCATCGCCTGGATACGGTACGGCACCGCCAGGCTGTGCGTGCCGCCCCAGCTGTAGCCAATCCCGAACAATTTCAGGGCATCGACGAAGCGGTCGGTCTGTTGTTCCGTGTACTTCGGATCGAACAGCACCGAGAACAAGCCGCCCGCGCCCGTGAAATCGCGCTTCCAGTGCGCGTGGCCCGGGCAATCCTCGAAGGCCGGATGCAGCACCCTGGTGATTTCCGGCCTTGCCTTCAACCAGGCGGCGACCTCGCGCGCGCCGGCGTCGTGGGCGTCGAAACGCAGCTTCATGGTTTCCAGGCCGCGCAGCACCAGGTAGGCATCGTCGGCGCCGACGCCCATGCCGAGGCGCATGTGGCTTTGCGCGATGCGGTCGTTGAGCGCCTGGTCGCGCGTGATCACCGCCCCCATCAGCACGTCCGAACCGCCCGACTGGTACTTGGTCAGCGCCTGCATCACGATGTCGGCGCCGACGTCGAAGCCGCGCAGCGCCAGGCCGGCGGCCCAGGTGTTGTCGAGCGCCACCAGCACGCCGCGCGCATGGGCGGCCGCGCAGATCGCCGGCAGGTCCGGCACTTCCATCGACACCGAACCCGGCGCCTCTGCCCAGATCAGCTTCGTGTTCGCCTGGATCAGGTCCGCGATGCCGGCGCCGATCATCGGATCGTAGAAGCGCGCGCTGATGCCGAAGTCGCTCGACAGCCAACGGCCCAGTTCGCGGTTCGGGTTGTAGACGTTATCCGGCAGCAGCACGTCGTCGCCGGATTTCAGGAGCGCGAGGTCGACCATCGAGATCGCCGCCAGGCCGGACGGCGCCAGCAGGCAGTGCGTACCGCCTTCGATGTCGGCCAGGCGCGCTTCCAGCGTGAAGGTGGTCGGGGTGCCGTGCAGGCCGTAGGTATAGGCGTTCTTGTTCTTCCAGTCGCCCGAGCGCATGCCGGCGACGTCCTTGAACAGGACGGTGGAGGCGTGGTGTATCGCGGTCGGATAGGCGTCGAAGCCGGCGGGCGGGCGATAGTCGCTGCGGACCAGTTGGGTCTGGATGGATTTTTTGGCCACTTCAAGTACTCCACGAGTTCGATTCACCGTTAACGCAAAACGTCGTTCCTGCGAAGGCAGGAACGACGCAGTATCCAATACGCGATTTGACGCTCAAGCCACAGTCGCCCACAAATCGTGCGCATCAGCCTTGGTGACGACCACGTCGATGAACTCGCCCACCGCCGGCCTGGCCTTGCCCGGTGCCAGCGCGCGCTTGATGTGCACCACGCCGTCGATTTCCGGCGCGTCCGCCGCGCTGCGGCCGATCGCTTCGCGCGGGCCGACCTCGTCCACCAGCACGCGGATGGTCTTGCCGACCTTGGCCTGCATGCGCTTCAGCGAAATCTCTTCCTGCAGCAGCATCACGCGCGCGCGGCGTTCCTCGCGCACCGCTTCCGGCACCGGATTGGCGATCTCGTTGGCGGTCGCGCCTTCCACCGGCGAGTAGGCGAAGCAGCCGAGGCGGTCGATTTGCGCTTCCTTCAGGAACGCCAGCAGGTATTCGAATTCCTCTTCGGTCTCGCCCGGGAAGCCGGCGATGAAGGTCGAGCGGATCACCAGGTCCGGGTTCATCTTGCGCCACTGCAGGATGCGGTCCAGGTTCTTTTCGCCGCTGGCCGGGCGCTTCATGCGCTTCAGGACGTCCGGATGCGCGTGCTGCAGCGGGATGTCGAGGTAAGGCACGACGTTCTCGCCCATCATCGGAATCACCTGGTCGACGTGCGGATACGGGTAGACGTAGTGCATGCGCACCCAGGCGCCGTACTGCTTGGCCAGCTTGCCCAGCTCTTCGGTGAGCTGGGTCAGGTGGGTCTTGACCGGACGGCCTTGCCAGAAACCGGTGCGGAACTTGACGTCGACGCCGTAGGCGCTGGTGTCCTGCGAAATGACCAATAATTCCTTCACGCCCGACTTGAACAGGTTGTCGGCCTCCTGCAGCACCTCGTGGATCGGGCGCGACACCAGGTCGCCGCGCATCGACGGGATGATGCAGAAGCTGCAGCGGTGATTGCAGCCTTCCGAGATCTTCAGGTAGGCATAGTGCTTCGGCGTCAGCTTGACGCCGTGGTCCGGCACCAGGTCGACGAAGGGGTCGTGCGGCTTCGGCAGGTGCCGGTGCACCGATTCCATCACCTCGGTCACCGCGTGCGGACCGGTCACGGCCAGCACCTTCGGGTGCACCTTGGTGATGATGTCGTCGCCCGCCGCATCCTTCTTGGCGCCGAGGCAGCCGGTGACGATGACCTTGCCGTTCTCGGCCAGCGCTTCGCCGATCGCATCCAGCGATTCCTGCACCGCGGCGTCGATGAAGCCGCAGGTGTTGACGATGACCAGGTCGGCGCCGGCGTAGGACTTGGCGGTCTCGTAGCCTTCGGCGCGCAGCTGCGTCAGGATCTGCTCGGAATCGACCAGCGCCTTGGGGCAGCCGAGCGACACGAAGCCGACCTTGGGCACGGGCGCGTTGGGCGCCAGCGCGGCCGGCGGGATCGTCACCTGGCTGGCGGCCGTTGCCGGTGCTGGCGCATCGAGCACGGCGGTATCGGTGGCGGTGGAAGCGGGAAGCGGATTGCGGCGGAGTTCGGGCATGTGTGGGCGTGCGAAGAAAATTCTGGGCAATCCGCGATTTTACAGCAAGTGGGACGGGAGGGAGAGCCGAGGGGTGGAAATGCGGTGGTTCGGCGACAGTGGCGATTTTCCACGCAGCCGCAAGACCGGCGCCCCTGCTGCGCAGGCAGGGGGCCAACTTGACCTTGGCGGCGCGCTGCGAACATGGGGCCCCTGCCTGCGCAGGGGCGACGTGCGGAGGGAGCGGGCCGGTCAAGCTTCGGCGTTTGCCCAGGTTCCCGAGTGTTGCTTCCGAGTCTTGCTTTCCGAGTATTGTTTCCCGAGGCTTACTTCTTCTCCGGCGGCTGCGGCGCCACGAACGGGAACACGCCGAACATGGCCTTGCTCTGGCTCTGCATCTGCTCCTGCATCTGCAGGAACAGGTTCTTGCTCTGGTCGATGTAGTTGTTCATCATGCCTTGCATCATCGGGCCCTGGATGTTCATGAACTGGGTCCACATCTCGGTGTTCAAGGGCTTGCCTTCCAGCGTGCCGGCGGCCGAGTTGACGAACTTGTTCTGGATGTCGGTGAACGCCTGGACGTTCTTTTCCAGGTAGGACCCCATCATGCCCTGCATCGCGTGGCCGTAGTAGCGGATGATCTGCGACAGCACGCTGCTCGAGAACATCGGCACGCCGTGCGCTTCCTCTTCGAGGATGATCTGCAGCAGGATGCTGCGGGTCAGGTCTTCGTTGGACTTGGCATCGACCACCGCGAACTCGTCGGCATCGAGCACCAGCTGTTTGACGTCGGACAGGGTGATGTAGGAACTGGTCTGGGTGTCATACAACCGGCGGTTCGGGTACTTCTTGATCAGGCGTTCGCTGCTTTTTTTTCCACTGCTCATCTCATGTTCCATGTTGTGCGCCACTTGATATTGCGCCATTTTCAGTGCGCCTTGCGCTTTCTTATGCGGCAACCACAGGAGCTTGCCCGTGGCGTCTCCGATTCCAAAAGGATACACCTTAAAAATACCACGTTGCGAACGCAGGTGCAGCAATTATTCTTCGGGCAACTACTTATTACTGAATCAAGTTGCCCGATTCCAACATCCCCTCTCCCTTGGCACCGGCACGGCGTGCAAGGCAAGTCTTCTTGCAACGCAGCCATGCGCGTCGTGTCGGATGCTCAATCTCCGCGCGCCTTGACGTAGCGTCCGGGCGCCGGCTCGATCGGCGCATAGCCGGCGTTGCCCGGCGCCGCCGGTGGCGCCACTTCCTCGCCGCCGTTCTCGGCCAGGAAGCCGGCCCATTCCGGCCACCAGCTGCCCTTCCTTTCGGTGGCCCCGGCCAGCCACTCGTCGGCCGTCTTCGGGCGCTGCGCCTTGCCGTTGCCCTCGAATACCCAGTGGCTGCGCTTGTTCTTGGACGCCGGGTTGATCACGCCGGCGATGTGGCCGGAGGCGCCCAGCACGAAGCGGTTCGCCTTCGGCTTCTTCGGATTGAGCAAGCCCATCGAGGCGAAGGCGGCGTCCCAGGGCACGATGTGGTCTTCGCGCGAGCCGTAGATGAAGGTCGGACAGTCGATCAGGCGCAAATCGACCGGCACGCCGGACACGCTCAGGGCGCCCGGCACCTTCAGCTTGTTTTCGAGGTAAGTATTGCGCAGGTACCAGCAATACATCGGACCCGGCAGGTTGGTGCTGTCGGCGTTCCAGTACAGCAGATCGAAGGCCGGCGGGGTCTTCCCTTTGAGGTAGTTCTGCTGGACATAGTTCCACACCAGGTCGTTCGGACGCAACGACGAGAAGGTCGTGGCCAGGTCGCGTCCCGGCATCAGGCCGCCGCGCGCCAGGGTCTGCTCGCGCATCGCCACCTGGGTCTCGTCGACGAAGACGTCGAGCACGCCGGTGTCGGCGAAGTCGAGCAGCGTCGTGAACAGGCTGAGGCTGGCCGCCGGCTTGTTGCCGCGCGCGGCCTCGACCGCCAGTGCGGTGGCGGCAAGGGTGCCGCCGACGCAGAAGCCGAACACGTTGGCCTTGTCCTGCCCGGCAATGGCGCGCACCACGCCCAGCGCCTGGATCACGCCCTTTTCGACGTAGTCGTCCCAGGTGACGTTGGCCATGCTCTGGTCGGCGTTACGCCAGGACACCATGAACACCGTATTGCCCTGCTCCACCATGTAACGCACCAGCGAGTTTTCCGGCTGCAGGTCGAGGATGTAGAACTTGTTGATGCACGGAGGCACCATCAGCAGCGGCACCGCATGCACGGTCGGCGTGGTGGGCGTGTACTGGATCAGCTGGAACAGTTCGTTCTCGAACACCACCGCGCCCGGCGTCACGCCGACGTTGCGGCCGACCTCGAAGGCCGACTCGTCGGACTGCGAGATGCGGCCCTTCTGCATGTCGGCCAGCATGTTCTGCAAGCCCTTGGTCAGGCTTTCGCCCTTGGTCTCGATGATCTTTTGCTGGGCTTCCGGGTTGGTCGCCAGGTAGTTGGCCGGCGACAAGGCATCGACCACCTGCTGCACCGCAAAGCGGATCTTCTGCTTTTCGCGCGGGCCGACCTCCACCGCCGCGGCCAGCGCCAGCATGAATTCCGAATTCAGCAGGTAGGACGCCACGCTGAAGGCCGCCAGCGGGTTCGCGCTCCATTCCGGCGCCGAGAAACGTTTGTCCTTGAACTCCGGCGTCTTGCCGCTCATCATGTCCTGCCACAGGCGCGCCGCCTTCCGCAGGTAATCGTCGCGCAGCGCCTCCAGCTTGGCCGGCGCCAGGCCGGCGCCGAAGTCGCCCAGCAGGCGGGTCATCATCTGCGCCGGATTCGGGGCGGCGCCCGCGCCCGTGCCGGCAGCGGCGCTGGCCGCGCCCATGCCGGGCAGCCCGCCTTCGGGCAACTTCATCCAGGCTTGCCAGGCGTTGGGATTGGAAAACTGTGACATCCAGGAAGCAGCATCGGGCGTATTCATATCGGTGTCCATTGTTTTAGAATCGGTGATTGACCAACGCAGGAGCGTCGCATGTGGATAGTGGCCATAGGATGGATGTACGTCGTGACCCTGATGGCGGCGACCGAACCCAGCGCGGTTGGCGGCATGATGACTTTTTTTGGTTATGGCGTACTGCCATTATCGCTCGTTTTATATCTGGGCGGAGTGCGCTTGCGGCGGCGTGCGCGGCAACAGGTGAAGCCCGAAGCCGAGCCCGGCGGCGGCGACACCCGCCTGCCGGAAAGCTGACGAGTATCGATGCCCGGCGCTGGAACTCATTTGATCCAGATCAAACTAGCCTGACGGCCGCTGACGCCGTCGCGGCGGTAGGAATAGAAATGCATGGCTTCGCTGAAGGTGCAGCGTTCGCCACCGTGCACGCGGGTAACGCCGTCACGCGCCAGCATGTACCGCGCCAGCGCGTAGATGTCGGCCAGGTATTTGTCTGCACGTCCAGGGTACGGCCGGAACGCATCGGCAGCGGCGCCGGGCAGCGCCACCTCGAAGGCCGCGCGCACGTCGGCGCCGACCTCGAACGCATCCGGACCGATCGCCGGCCCCAGCCAGGCCGTGATCTCGCCCGCCCCGGCCGCGCGCATGGCCGCGACAGTGGCGCCGAGCACGCCGCCGGCCAGGCCGCGCCAGCCGGCATGGGCGGCGCCCACCACCTTGCCGTCGAGGTCGGCGAACAGCACCGGCAGGCAATCGGCGGTGAGAATCGCGCAGACGGTGCCGGCCCCGGTGGCCAGGCTGGCGTCGCCGGTCCGCACCGGCGCGCCGGGCCGGACCAGGCCGGCGTCGACCACGTCGGCGCCGTGCACCTGCGCGATCCAGGCCGGATCGCCCGGCAGCAGCGCGCGCAGGCGGGCCCGGTTGGCCCGTACCGCATCCGGGTCGTCGGCCACGTGCATGCCGAGGTTCAGCCCGCCGCCGCCTGCGCCGTCATCGTAGGAACCGGCGCTGACGCCGCGCTTGCGGGTGGTGGCCAGCGCGCCGACGCCGGCCGGCAGGTCGGGCCATGCGGGCCGGATCAGCGCTTCCTCCAGCACCCTCGCCGGCGCCGTCATCAGACCGCTTCCGGCTCTTCGATGCCGGCGCGCTCGAGCAGCTCGGCGAAATCGTCGGCCAGCGGCACGACCCACTCGATGTGCTCGCCGGTGGCCGGATGGGTCAGGCCGAGGCGGCGCGCCTGCAGTGCCTGGCGGTGGAAGAAGGGCATCAGGTGCGGCTTGCCGTACACGGTGTCGCCCACCAGCGCATAGCCCAGGTGCTGCATGTGCACGCGGATCTGGTGCGTGCGGCCGGTCTCCAGGCGGCATTGCACCAGGCTCACCGGACGGCGGTCCAGTTCGCCGGTTTCCAGCAATTCGTAATGGGTGATGGCCGGCTTGGCCAGCGGCGCGTTCGACACCGCCATCTTGATGCGGTCCTTCGGGTGGCGGCTGATCGGCGAATCGATGGTGCCGTAGGCGCGCGGGGTGCCCCACACCAGCGCCAGGTATTCGCGCTTGACGCTGCGCGCCGCCAGCTGGCGCACCAGGTCGGTCTGGGCTTCCAGGGTCTTGCCGACCACCATCAGGCCGCTGGTGTCCTTGTCCAGGCGGTGCACGATGCCGGCGCGCGGCACCGACACCAGTTGCGGGCAATGGTTCAGCAGGCCGTTCAGCAGCGTGCCCGACCAGTTGCCGGAGCCCGGGTGCACGACCAGGCCGGCCGGCTTGTTGATCACCATGATGGATTCGTCCTCGTAGACGATGTTCAGGTCGATCGCTTCGGCGGTATAGGCGGTGTCTTCGGGGGCCGGCTGCGGCACCACGACCACGGTCTCGTCGCCATAGGCGGTGCCCTTGCCCTTGGCCGGCTTGCCGTCGACGGTGATGTGCCCTTCGTCGAACCATTGCTGCAGGCGGCTGCGCGAGAATTGCGGCACCAGGCCGGCGACCACCTTGTCCAGGCGCTGGCCGCAGTGCTCCTCGCTCAGTTGCAGGGTAATCGGTCCGGCATCGAAGCCAGTGGCCTCGGCCGGGAATTCGGCATCGAGTTCCTCGTCAAAGTCGGGGTCAATCAGCATTTCCGCCGAATTCGGCGCAGCATTTAATATCACGTCAGTCCCATCAGCTATAATCAGCTGTTCGTTGATTCTAGGCACCTTGGAAACTTTGCCAAGGGGCCTCTCGGTAAAACTTTCTTGCAAAAAGCTTATGCAAAAAAAATTGTCTGTATTAATTGTGACTGGCGCCCTGCTAAGTTTGTCCGCCTGCGGTTTGTTACCGGATCGAAAAGACGAGAGCAAGAACGTGTCAGCCTCGAAATTATACGCTGACGCGAAGGATGAAATGGCCGGCGGTCATTACGAAGCCGCCATCAAGCTGTACGAACGACTGGAATCCAACTATCCGTTCGGCACCTACGCCGCCCAGGCGCAGATGGAAATCGCCTACGCCCACTACAAGGCGAAGGACGCGGCCGAGGCCATGGCCTCGGTGGAACGCTTCATCAAGCTGCACCCGAACCACCCGAACGTCGACTACATGTACTACCTGCGCGGCCTGATCAACTTCAACGACGAAGCCGGCTTCCTGAGCATCATCTACGCCCAGGATCCGACCGAGCGCGATCCGAAGGCGACCCGCGAAGCCTTCGCCGCCTTCAAGGAACTGGTCGAGAAGTTCCCGAACAGCAAATATGCGGCTGATTCGATCGCGCGCATGAACTACCTGATCAATGCGATGGCCGCATACGAAGTCCACGTCGCGAACTACTACTACCGCCGCGGCGCCTACCTGTCCGCGCTGAACCGCGCCCAGGCCGCCGTGACCCAGTTCAGCGAGGCCACCGCGCGCGAGGAAGCGCTGTTCATCATGATCCGCAGCTACGACAAGCTCGGCATGTTCGACCTGCGCGACGACACCCAGCGCCTGTTCCAGAAGAACTACCCGGACAGCCGCTTCCTGAACCCGAACGCCAAGGGCGAGGCGGCATGGTGGAAGTTCTGGGCCAAGACCGGTCCGCAGCCTTCGCCGAAGGATGTGGTGCAGTAAGCGCGGCCGCTTCGGCGGATGCTGAAAAGCCCCCGGCGCCGGAAACGGTGCCGGGGGCTTTTTGCTGGTAACGCCGTCGTCCCCTCGCAAGCGGGGACCCATGGCGCGTCACGGAATTCGCTATCTTGAAATGAACTTCAGCCTGTCGGGACACATGGACACAGGAAGCTCGGCATGGGTCCCCGCCTGCGCGGGGACGACGTAACGTTCACGCCTCCTGCCTTCTTCGGAATACCCACTGGCGTTCCTTCGACGCCGCCGCATCGAAGGCATAGCCGTCGACGTCGAACTCCTTCAACTGCGCGGGATCGGTGATGCCATGTTCGGCAGCGTAGCGCGCCATCATCCCGCGCGCGCGCTTGGCGAAGAAGGAAATGATCTTGTACTTGCCGTTCTTCCAGTCCTCGAACACCGGCGTGATCACCGGCACGGCCAGCAGCTTCGGCTTGACCGACTTGAAGTACTCTTCCGACGCCAGGTTCACCAGCGCGTCGGCGCCGGCTTCCCTGGCGTCGGCGTTCAGCGCGCCGGTGATGTGCTCGCCCCAGAACGTGTACAGGTCCTTGCCGCGCGGGTTCTGCAGGCGCGTGCCCATCTCCAGGCGGTAGGGGTGCATGCGGTCCAGCGGGCGCAGCAGGCCGTACAGGCCGGACAGGATGCGCACGCGCCGCTGCGCGTAATCGAGGCCGGCCTCGTGCAGCGTGCGCACGTCCAGGCCGGTGTACACGTCGCCGTCGAAGGACATGATGGCCTGGCGCGCGCCGCCATGGTCCGGGCGCCAGTCGGCGTAACGGGTCACGTTGAGCACGGCCAGCGGGTCGGAAATGCTCATCAGCTCGCCCACCTGGGCCGGCGACCAGGGCTTCAGCACCCCGATCAGTTCCGCCGCGTGCTCGATGAAGCGCGGGGTGGTGGCGTGTTGCGTGGTGGGCGGGGAGTCGAGGTCGAGCGATTTGGCGGGAGAAAGGACGATCAGCATGGGTCGGGAAACGGTACGGCACGTTCGGTAAAGTACAATGGCCGACATGATACCTGCTCCAGCGAAACCCATTGTTCTCGATACCAATGTTTGCCTCGACCTGTTCGTCTTTCACGACCCGCGCTGGGCGCCGCTGCTGGCCGCGCTCGAATCCGGCGCGGTGCACGCGGTAACGCGCGCCGACTGCCGCGACGAATACCGCATCGTGCTGCACTACCCTCACCTGCCGCTCGACGAGGCGTCGCGCGAGCGCGCCCGCGCGCGCTTCGACGCCCTGATCCAGGTGGTGGCGCCCGATTCGCGCGCCGTCCGCCTGCCCGTCTGCACCGACCGCGACGACCAGAAATTCCTGGAGCTCGCCCGCGACGCCGACGCTGCCATCCTGGTCACCAAGGACAAGGCCCTGCTCAAGCTGGCGCGGCGTACCGCGCGCGACGGCCTGTTCCGCATCATGCCGCCCGAAGCCTGGGTCAGGACGGAAGTGCCGGCCGCTCTAGAATAATCGTATCGACAACGCGTATCGACAACGAATACATCCACCATGACCACTCCCGTCCTGCAATCGCGCCTGCCGGCCGTCGGCACCACCGTGTTCACCCTGATGTCCGCCCTCGCCACCGAACATGGCGCGGTCAACCTCGGCCAGGGCTTCCCCGACTTCGGCTGCGACCCGAAGCTGCTCGACATGGTGGACGACGCCTTGCGCGCCGACTTGAACCAGTACCCGCCGATGACCGGCGTGGCGCCGCTGCGCGAAGCCATCGCCGCCAAGATCGCCGCACTGTACGGCCGCGCCTACGATGCCGCCGCCGAGATCACGGTGACCGCCGGCGCCACCCAGGGCATCCTTACCGCCATCCTGTGCGCGGTGCACCCGGGCGACGAAGTGATCGTCATCGAGCCGGCCTACGACAGCTATACGCCTTCGATCCGGCTGGCCGGCGGCGTGCCGGTCGCGGTGCAGATGCGCCTGGGCGAGGCTGGCTACAGCGTGCCCTGGGACCGGGTCGCGGCCGCGGTCACGCCGCGCACCCGGATGATCATGGTCAACACGCCGCACAACCCGACCGGCTCGATCCTGCGCATGGCCGACCTGGACGCGCTGGCCGCCATCGTCGCCGGCACCGACATCCTGGTGCTGTCCGACGAGGTGTACGAGCACATGGTCTACGACGGCGCACAGCATGCCTCGGTGAGCCGCCACCCCGTGCTGGCCGAGCGCGCCTTCGTGGTGTCCAGCTTCGGCAAGACCTACCACGTGACCGGCTGGAAAGTCGGCTACGTGGCCGCACCAAAGAGCATGACGGCGGAATTCCGCAAGGTCCACCAGTACAACGTGTTCTCGGTGAACACGCCGATGCAGCACGGCCTGGCCAACTACATGCGCGACCCGGCGCCCTACCTCGACCTGCCGGCCTTCTACCAGCGCAAGCGCGACTTGTTCCGCGCAGGCCTGGCCGGCACGCGGTTCACGCTGCTGCCGGCCGACGGCACCTACTTCCAGTGCGTGCGCTACGACGGGATTTCGGACCTGGGCGAATCGGAATTCGCGCAATGGCTGACGCGCGAGATCAAGGTGGCGGCGATTCCGGTGTCGGCGTTCTACAGCCAGCCGCGGGAGTCGGGGATCGTGCGGTTCTGTTTTGCGAAGCGGGATGAGACTTTGCGGCTGGCGCTGGAGCGTTTGGCGAAGGTTTGAGGCTGGTAGCCAAGAGAGCGTAAGACATCTTGACGAAGTACTTCACCCGCAAAGCGACATACTAGAGGTCCAAGCGACTTCCGCTTTCGGCCACAAGCGGTCGTTCAGTACTGCTCAGTTTTTCCTCACCCAAGGGTATCCACGTGAAAAAAATCGGATTTACTTTGCTGTTGGTTTTTATGAGTTCATTGGCGTATGGCGCAGAGAGCGCATCGCGAACTAAGTAATACGGGCGGTGCATCGACAAGGCGGGCGCTGTAGACCCTGCGGTGCTTGAATGCATATCGGATGAATATGCGCGGCAAGACAAGCGTTTGAACGCAGCCTATCGAACCTTGATGGGCTCTCTCAACGGAGAGCGCAAGAAGCAACTGCTTGAGACCCAGCGCCTTTGGGGTAAATATACGGAAGCCAACTGTGGGTGCTACTATGATCGATGGCGGAACGTTAGCTCGCATGCTGGCTGCCGAGTGTGAGGTGACTGCACGAATCCAACGGGCAGCAGAGCTCGAAGAACTAGCAAAATACTAGTAATCGTAATCGCTTGCTTAGGTGGACGTCTCCTTTGGGTCGAAAGCGGTCTTTTAGCTAAAGGGCCGCATCCGACCCAAAGCAATAGGATCGACTCTCCCTCTCCCCTGAGGACACGCAAATGCCAAATTTGAGTCACCACACTGCTGGCGTAGGAAGAAGAAGCCCGCCAAATTATAGTAGTGTCTACGATAAGAACTCAGTTGCGGGTGTACACCTTAACGCTTGAAAAGAATCTCATAAATAATGACTCACTCCTTGAGTAATGAAAAATCGCGCGAAAGCGTAGAGAAAAAACTTCGGTACGCACTTAAGAGATCCGAGGTGGTAAGCAGCGTACTCAGAACCTGGACTGATGACTTTGAGGATTTTCGGAAGGATGCGTTGAAATCTGTTGGGCAATGGGCTACGGATCAAGATGTAGCATACATTGCTGCACAAGCTTATAGTAAATGCTGCATACAGTTTGATAGAGGAGATGGCGTCTTCAAACTCGTCGACCTCGTAGACGAAAAAAATATTGAAAAAATGGTTTCCTGGACATTGGAAGAATTAGCCAGCTTGCCCGCGGCCTATCGTTTTGATTTCGCGACGCCGCAACTTCATGTGCCAGCCGAAATTAGGTTAAATGATGATGTAACGCTTCGGTCTCCATATTCCAAACCTTGGCCGGAATTTCGGCTACCTCAGGCAACAGATGGTATAGCACGTATACTAAGTCTTGGCTACGCTAGCTATTCAAGGCAACAGTCTGCGGTGCGCGACGCCATTTCCAAATTGAAGGTTACTTTTCAGCTGGGCAACATTTACGGAATCTTCATAAGAAAGAGAGCTGATAGAAATATAAATTTAACCGGAATAAATTTTTCGCAAAAAGATGGAGTGCAATATGTATATGCAAAGCGAAATGAAACTAGTCAAGCAATCCCAATATCAGCAAATCTTTCGCAATATCTGAATGAGGTTTCAATACCCACCACGTACGCTGCGGAAGAAGTTGAGAAACGTCTACATCATGTCAAAGAAGTGATGGGCATGATGTATCATCAACGCGCGGAAAAGAACATTCAGTCTATTCGTCGAGCATTAGAATGGTCATTTGATGCGGTCATTGATGAAGATGAAACCACGCAATTCATAAAAACGTGTATCGGGCTTGAGGCAGCTTTAACTGATCAGGTCGAGGGAATGGGTATTACCGAACAACTGGCGGACCGGTGTGCGTTTTTGCTTAACAAGACTACAGAGGCGCGCGAAGATACTCGGCGCAAGATGCGAAAAATATATCAATTAAGGTCAAAAATAGTCCATGGCGCGGTCTTAGGTTTATCGCCAGAGGATTTTAAGATTGCCGAGGAGGCGAAAAATATGTTGACTGCCATTCTTAAAGTAGAGATAACGGGTGTTATTAATTGGTGGCAAGATGAACTTTCTAAACGTCTTAACTAACAAGGTATAGATGAAGTCAAATCCGATAAGCGAGTCTATTGAGTAGCATACGCGCCTCGGCAAGCGATACCTAAGAGGCCGAGATAAGCCGTGCGATGGCGCTGCAGTACTAGCATAGTCCGTTGACTGGACGACCATTATCGGTGCTGCAGTGGCGACCGTGAATCCGAACCCCATCTCCGCCCTTGTGGCGGCGCTGCCTATTTCGAGGGGTTCCACAGCTTGGTGACCCAGCGGGCGACGCATTCACCGCAATCGACTTTCGCCGATGCTGCGCTGGTGCCGGTTGAGCGCAACTCACCAGGCACCTTGGTCTAAGGCCGAGTTTGGGCTGCAGGTGGCGCTGGCAGCCGCCTCTCTGGCTGCTTGAAGCCACGAACCGACCATGCCAGCGCGCCGAATTTCACGGAATCGTCGGCTCCCCCGGCGGAGAGATCCAAATGCTGGCAGACTAGGATTAAAACTGACCGTCGCGTTGACATAACCGCGTTAAGCGTAGGACAACTGCCGACCGAACCCGGCCGTTCGCAATGCTCAGTGTACGGCCCGTATTGCTTTCTTGAAAAGTTGGAGTTCTGATAGACTCACTTAATGGCTGGCGCGCCAGGTGTTAAGGAAAGGGATAGACTGGCAGTGACTCGAGTTCGTGAAGGCGAGTCCGGCAAAGATCAGCGATCTCCCGAAGCCTGATAGTGGCATCGTGTAGAGGGGTTGGCAATTCAGCATTCGGCGTCCCCAAGTCTTCGTGCCTAGACGGATCGATAGTCTCTAGGCGTGGCTTTATCGCGGGATGATTGCGAGCCGCATCGAACCAATCCTGACTAAATTCCGGGCCGCGCAGCTTCTGATCTACCGGCAGACCATCCAGTCGGGCTGCGAGCTTTTCACAATAGGAGGCAGCGAACTGCAGGCAAAGCGTCTCTACATCTTCAGCCGGCGCAATGATCTCCACCTCAACCTCCTTGTTTCCTCGCTTAGAGATCCTTTTTACGTTCACAGGAAGGTAATAGCGACCGTCTACCCAGGCGCTAATTGGCCGATACCCGTCATGGACTATCGCGTTGCGTAGCTTTCTGAACAGGTCGGCATGATGAACGCCATCTTCAATGTCGGAAGCCCCTTTCGTTATCACGCTTGCGCCAATCAAGGCGTCCTTAAAGGTCTGCAACATTGCCAGCACAGAGCTAAAGCGGTAAGGCACGGGTTGAGGGCGCTTTTCGTCGAGCGAAATGTTTATCGGAGGCATTGAGTTCTGGAAGTGCTTAATCTCGGTACGGCTCGCTTCGATCAGCTCGCTCATGCGGAACTTTAGTTCAGCAGCAGCATGGTCTACTTGATGCTGGAACGCCAAAATATCAATAAAGTAATAGTAAGTGGACATGAGTTCTCAATCGATTAAAACGATCACTCATCTTGGATTGGGGCGACACCTTGCAAAGTTTTCGGTCTATTATTGCAGTAGTCAAGCGTTTTCCATCTCGAAAAAAGCTAATGCGCCGCAATCTCAAAGATTCTAATAAATGAAGAACACGAACTCAAATTTCACCTAAAAAATTGTACGCGGCTGATTTGCTTGAATTAACCTTTGGCACACATGAACCCTTAACAGTCCAATTCCCTCCAGTGATAGATTCCGCACGAAACTGATCGCAAAAAGCTTGCGATCAAGCATTAGGCCAATACGATTAATTATGGGCAAACGCCCAAGATCATCATCTTCAGCAATATATGCGGAAACTACACCGAGTGCACTCTCTCCACCATAGCGGCAACGCTTGAGATATGAAACCCCTAACCCTTTTGGGCTTACTTCAGCGTCCTCATGCAACCCCGGCGAATCGTCCGCTGTAACACATACACCTAGTTCTGATGACCCGAATACCTGATCCATCCAGACTCGGTATCCATTGTAGGTAATAACCCCTCCTCCACTTTTTGCCCCCAAAGAGGTCGACGCCAGAAAACGCCATAGTCGAAGCAATATGTCATATGCCTTTCTAATCCGCGATATGTCGATATTGTAATATGGAAGAATAGCATTTGCTCTCTGCGCATGGAAAAGATTACACCGCGTGCTTTCATATAGAATGCCGTACAAGAATTCACTTGGCTGCCGAACACCCTCCGGAGCAAAGCTCTCCAGTCCAAACTCAGCATGTATAGCTGCGAGTCCCCTGCGGATCCATCCTCCTTCCCGTTCACCTTGCGCTCTAGGATGGCAGGTCTCGAGCAAAGACTCAAATGCCAGGTAGAGATTACGGTAGGCCTCGTATACATCAGAGGAAATCTGGGCGAGTCGATAATATCGGAACGATTTATGCCATCTAGGAACCGGTCGCCTTGGGGTTGGGATAACCTGTCCCTCTCGATTGGTAGCAGTAACCTGAAACTGCATCCCAACCGAAAAATCGATGGCACTTGAAATCGACAAGATCATTTTGCCCTGTTCTTCGTGCACGACAATACTGCTGTCACTAACGGCAGCCAAATTGTTAGTATTGTTATCTTCGACGCTAGCGATATCGAGCGCTTCTTGCAGGGCACGTGCCCCCTGTAACTTCGCATCGTCATATGATTTGTTTTCAATATGGCGGGCCACTAGATAGTGCCCACCCTTGAATCCACGCACCTGCCAGCCATTGTGAACGTTGTCGAAACGAATGTCTTCGCCGAGCGGTTTAAGAAGCTCGCACGCCACCGCTGTGCTAGCTCCTCGTACCTCACCAGCAATAGGCCCCGGTCCTAACGGCAGGCCGTCTAACATTGCCATTCAGCTCTCCTGTTTGTCGTTACTCGACATAGTACGCGAATGGCAAAAGCGCAGCCAAGGGTTGCGCTGGCAGCGCCGACGGCACTCGGTAATGGTACCCTTAAGACGTGTCCTGTGTACTATCGAAGAGCATCATCCAGGGGGAGAGCATCTGGTTTGAGAGCGTCGCCTTCGAACGAAGGCCTTAGCAAGGTCTGGTATGGATCGGTTGCGGACATTCGTGACACTCCGCGAGATTTTTCAATCTAGCAACGTGCTATGCTGGCCCGACCGTCTGCAACTGCCCAGAAGCGTACGGTTGCCGGCCGTACCCTTTCGACCAATGACTAACGCACCTGATGGCCTTTTACGTAGAAATCGATAAGATCTCCGAAACCGTCAACGAAGCTATTTACGAGTTTTCAGATACAGAAGCCGGAAAGGGCCGGCTTCGACTCGACAAAGCTTCCGGTGATGTAACGGAAGTCGTCGCGGCACCGAGTGATGTGCACGGACGCAGGTTTCAACGCGCAGCGGTTAAGGTGATCCGGCATTGGAAGGAAGGAAAGTTGCCGGGCAAGACCTGTTGGGCATCTTAGCCATGGATCTGGTCACTTCGTTAAGTCCGCTTCGGGTCGGTTGCTGCCGGTCGTGACGGTCCTTGACTTTCCCGGTCAACGGTCTGCTATGCTACGGCGAACGGCCGAGTTCGGCCACAAGCGGACATTCGTCAACGTCAGCTCTAGCGCAGATTTATAGCTGATACAAGAATCCATATGAAGAACTATCGCACCGATATTTATGGCTATGTGAACATCAGGCAAGAGCATGAGAATCCTTTTTAGTAGTATCGGACTTGCTTGGATGGTTCAGTCGAGGCATTCGATTTGGGGCGACGCGCGTTGAGTTCCTTTTTCCCCGCGCCTGTGAAGTCGCCACCACGCGACCGCGTGATATCACTTGGGAGCGGCTTACCCGTTGTGCCGGAAAGGCTGTTGCTAGCGCACGCGCGTGGACAAGTTCTTTTCATTGCTGGAGCAGGCGTATCCATGCCTGCAGGCTTGCCCGACTTCCGCAAGTTGGTAACTGATGTCTACGCGAAACTCGACAATAGCGTGCACGCTGTAGTGACAGGCAGCGAAGACAGCGAAGTGGGCGACCTTACTGGCCTGACAAGTCAGCAAATTGCTGAAGTTAGAAGGTTTAAACGTCGGGACTACGACGTCGTGCTTGGGATGCTCGAACGCAGGATCGACGATAAACCCAGCGGCACTAGTCGGGTTAGAGCTACAGTCGCCGAAATTCTACGTGCCGCTGGCACGAAACCTGCCCCCATCCACAGGGCGCTAATGCGACTGGCCGATCGCGGTGGCGCTTCCACAATCGTCACTACGAATTTCGATCTTCTGCTACAGAACGGTGCGAGCGGGAAGACGAAGCTGCAAACGTACTCGCTTGGCGGTATTCCCCGACCAGGACGAAGTGGCGAATTCACTGGTATTCTTCATATCCATGGTGCCTTGGACCGCAATTCCAAAAGAGCTTCCGATCTCGTCTTCACTGATCAGGACTTCGGCGAGTTCTATATGCGGAGGCGCACCGTACCAGACTTCATCTATGATGCAGCGCGGCTGTTTCATCTAGTGCTCGTTGGCTACAGCGCTGACGACCCTCCAATGCGCTATCTCTTGAATGCTATTGCGGCCGATGGGGTGCGCTTCGACGATCTTAAGGAGCGCTTCACGTTTGTCGGCGTCGCAACGCCGGATCCGGTTCTTTTCGAGGATTGGAAGGGTCGTGGCATCACGCCAATCGCGTATGACAGCAAAGATCATCACCAATTGCTTTTGAATCTGCTAGAGCGCTGGGCTGAGCTCTCTGCTGTGAACGGTAAGCCTAGGAAGGTAGACGCCGAGGTCAAGCGAATCGTTAAGACGCCGAGGAACGCTGCGGATGAATCCGATCGGGACCTGTTCGATCATTTGATTCGCCGTGGAAGCACTAGCGAACGCATAAGGCTATCCAGTCTGGCCTCTAAAGCTGGCGCAGACACAGGATGGCTGGACGCCATCGCAGAGATCACATTGGAGCGGGACAGTGAGGCGTCGACATGAAGCCTCATTGGCTCTTGCTCAACGACAGGGATCGCGATGCGGTCCGAACGCTGATGGCATTTATAAATGGACGGCTGTCGGAACGACACATTGTCGATTGGGCGCTGAAAGCCAAACCGCATGAGATCGTCAAGCGAATCGCAGTCCTGGACTTCCCCCACTCCGGTAGACATTTCTGGCCTATGATTGGACTTCCCCCACTCCGGTAGACATTTCTGGCCTATGATTTGAGCATAGGAGAAATGAATGAGTACACAGCGTTACACACCGGAATTCAAGGAAGAAGCAGTGCGTCAGGTCGTTGAGCGGGGC
>Ga0308161_1000852_pt1 | contig 41700 bp, 36 predicted proteins | sample PhyFR2_FD_201034 | JGI IMG/M metagenome (GOLD analysis project Ga0308161, IMG submission 201034) | Phyllosphere microbial communities from UC Gill Tract Community Farm, Albany, California, United States - DLSLF.R2 | ecosystem: Host-associated > Plants > Phyllosphere > Unclassified | place: USA...
CCATTGGCGCCCTGATCGCCTGGACGCGACGGGTGCACGTGGCCGAATCCCTCGAGGAGTACGCGGTCGCACTCGCCCAGGCCACCCGCCAGGACCCGAGCCTGCACCTGGGCGCGAGCCCCCGTGCGACGCTGCAGCTGGTCCGCGCGGCGAAGGTGCGCGCCGCGCTCGACGGACGCGAGTTCGTCGTGCCCGACGACATCGCCGACCTCGTGATCCCGGTCTTCGCCCACCGCCTGCTCGCCGCGCGCGGCGTGCACCGCGCCGGCACCCAGCCGGTCGAGGCCGCGCTGACCCAGATCATCTCCCGCGTGCCCGTGCCCTTCGCCGGCACCCGCCGCTGATCCCCATGAAGCGCCGTCCGCTGACCGGCCGGGGGTGGGGATGCCTGCTCTCCGGCGTTCTGCTGATGCTCGCGGCCAACATCGTCTCGGCGCGTCCACTGCTCTACCTCGGCGTGCTGCTCGTGGCGCTGCCGCTGATCTGCCTGATGATCGTGCGGGTGCCGCGGCGGCGAGGCGAGGTGCGCCGGCAGATCTCCACCGACCTGCTCGCGGTCGGCGAGACCTCCCGGGTGCAGGTGCGCTTCGACCTGTGGGCCTTCGGCGTTCCCAATGGCATCTGGCACGACACGCTCCCGTCCGCCGTGCGCGGCGAGGCGACCGGCGCCTACCCCCAGGACGCCCTGCGCTACGACCTGGAAGGCGTCCGCCGCGGCATCTCCACGCTCGGCCCGCTGATGCTGCGCACCACCGACCCGTTCGGCCTCGCCCAGCGCGAGCAGGCGTTCGGTGACACGCGCACCATCACCGTCATCCCGCAGACGGTCGCGCTCGACCCGCTGCCCACCAAGGTGGGAGCGGCCGGCGGCACCGCCCAGACCCGCTCCACGCGGATCGGGCAGGGCGCCGACAACCTCATCCCCCGCCCCTACGCCGCCGGCGACTCGCGTCGCCGCATCCACTGGCGGGCCACCGCGCACCGCGGATCCCTGATGGTGCGGCAGGAGGAGGAAGAGGCCAGCCCGGATGCCATGGTCGTGCTCGACCGCGCGGCCGACCGCTGGGATCGACCGGGCGAGGAGCCCGATCCGCTGTTCGAGAGCGCGGTCACTCTGTGCGCCTCCGTCGCCCTGCGCCTGGCACAGGACGGCTACAGCGTCGACGTGGTCGACAGCTCCGGCAACGCGCTGGGGGCGCTGCGCGGCCACGAGGAGGACCGCGACGATCTCATGATCGCGCTCGCGATGGTCGCCCCGCGCGGCGAATCGCACGATCTGCGGTCGGTGGTGGGCAGCACTCCCCCCGGCCCGCTGGTGCTGATCACCGGGCACCTGCCAGACGAGGACGCCGAGAAGCTCAGCACCGCCGGCGCGGCCGCCCCGCTGCTGTTCGCGGCGGAGGCCTCCGATGACGCGATGACCACCGTGCGCGAGCACGGCTGGCGCCCGGCCCAGCTGCCGTCCTCCGCCGTGGACCTCGCCGACACCTGGGCATCCGTCCTCCCCTTCTCGACGGTGTCGCATGTCTGACCGTGCCCGCGAAGGCGCATCCGAGCGTCGACCGGTCAGCCCGGCCGGCGCCGGCGCGCTGACGGCGCTGGCCGCCTTCGTCTCACTGTGGTCGTACACGGGCGCCGTGCTGCCCGGCGTGTGGACGTTCGTGCTCGGAGTGCTGATCATCGTGATCGTGCTCACCGGCGTCCTCATGCGCCTCGCGACCGCGCGCGTGCGCGCCGGCGTCCGCGCCGTCGTGGTGCTGATCGCGCAGGTGATCGCGGCGGGCGCGGCACTCACCACCATGCTGGCCGGCGAGACCGCGCTGCTGGGCATCATCCCCACCGATCAGTCCGTGCGCCTGATCGGACTGCGGCTGCAGCAGAGCGTCGACGAGATCATGAACGGCGTCGCCCCGATCGCGGCATCCATGCCGATGGCGACCCTGCTGGGCCTGGCCTTCGCGGTGGTCGTGATCCTGCTCGACCAGCTGATCGCGCACCGGCAGGTGATGCTCGCCGTGCTGTTCACCTCGGTGGTCGGCGTCATGCCGATGCTGATCTCCTTCGGCGCCGTGAACATCGCCTGGTTCCTGATGCAGGCCATCGTCATCCTGCTGCTGCTGCGGTTCGGCGCCAGCCACGACCGGCGCGCGCCGCAGGGCGTCTCCTATTCCGTGGCCACCTCAGCCGGGGTCGTCGCCGTGGTGCTCGCGCTCGTGCTCGCGCCTGTCCTGCCGGTGGCATCCGCTCTTCCCGGCACCGGACCGATGCTGACCGTCAACGCCGACCTGCGGCTCGGCGAGGATCTGCGCCGCCCGGAGGGCATCGAGGCGCTGACCCTGGTGACCTCGGCCGCGCTGCCGCCGTACCTGCGCATGGCGACGCTGTCCCGCTTCGACGGCGACGTGTGGCGGCCGGACAGCGGCGACAGGGTGCCGCTCGGCGACGGATTCGGCGAGCGCGACTGGGCGGGCCCGATCAAGACGGTCGACACCACCGTCTCCATCCGGGTCACCGGCGTCTCCAGCGACCGTCTGCCGGTGCCGTACGCTCCGCAGCGGGTGACCGATGTCGGCAGCGGCTGGTCGGCGATGCCCGGGAACCGCACCGTCGTCAGCCGCACGCAGGATGCCGCCGGCGCCGACTACACCGTGCAGGTCGCGACCGCCGCGCCCACGCTGGAGCAGATCCGCGCATCCTCCGCGACCGGCCCGATGGCCGAGCTCCCCGCCGACCTCCCGCCGATCATCTCGCAGCTCGCCCATCAGGTCACCGCGAACGCGGGCACCGATTACGACCGGCTGATCGCCCTGCAGGACTGGTTCCGCACCGACTTCACCTACTCGCTCGAGGCTCCCGTGACCGAGGGCTTCGACGGCACAGGAGCGGATGCGGTGGCGACCTTCCTCGAGAAGCGCACCGGCTACTGCATCCACTTCGCCGGCGCCTTCGCGCTGATGGCCTCGTCGCTGGGGATGCCGGTGCGGATCGTGGTCGGTTACCTGCCCGGCACGACAACGGACGAGAAGCGCGGCGACGACGTCGTCTACTCCGTCTCGAGCGACCAGCTGCACTCCTGGCCGGAGGCGCACTTCGAGGGAATCGGCTGGGTGCCCTTCGAGCCGACCGCCACGTTGGGCGTGCCGACCGACTTCGCGTCCGAGACGGCAGGCGGCAGCAACGGCGACGGACCGGATGCGCCGCAGCCGAGCGCCGGGCCCTCCTCCAGCGCGACGCCCACCCCCACCGGCGGTCCGGCCGAGGAGCGCGATCCGGGCGGAACCGGGGCGGTCCCCCTGCAGCGGCTGGATCCGACCCCGGTGACGCTGACCGTGTTCGGCATCCTGATCGTGCTGCTGCTGCCGATGCTGGTGCGCGAGCTGCGTCGCGCCGCGCGTGTGGGGCGTGCGCGGGGCGGGGATGCGATGGCCGCCTGGCGGGAGCTGAGCGACACACTCGTGGATCTGGGGCTGGCAGCACCCGAGGCGCAGACCGCGCGCGTGCGCGCTGACGTGCTCGCCATGACCCGCGGGGTGGACCCCGCAGCCCTCGCACCGCTGGTGCGGGCGGTCGAGCACACCAGCTACGCGCAGTCGAGGCCGGACGCCGGGAACCTGGCGAACCCGCTGAAGATCGTGATCGCGCAGCTGGCCGTGAGCGTGGACTCTCGTCAGCGCGTGCTGGCCCGGCTGCTGCCCGCGTCGCTGTTCACGCGGAGGCGCTGAGCGGCGCTGCGGCGGCGTGCTCGGCGCAGGGCACGGCGCCGCAGTCCGCGCACACCACGAACTGCCGTCGGCAGGATGAGTCGGGGCAGTTCGCCGTCCGACTGGTGGATGCCCCGCATCCGACGCATTCGCCGATGACGGCGGCGTGGTCGGAGAAGTCGACCGAGCCGCGCTTGTCGAACACGTACAGCGACCCCTCCCACAGGCCGTCGTCGCCATAGGCCTCGCCGTAGCGGACGATGCCGCCCTCGAGCTGGTACACCTCTCCGAAGCCGCGCGACACCATCAGGCTGGAGAGCACCTCACAGCGGATCCCGCCGGTGCAGTAGGTGACGACCGGCTTGCCCTTCAGGTCGTCATACTCCCCCGAGTCCAGCAGGCGCACGAAGTCGCGGGTGGTCTCGGTGTCCGGCACGATCGCGTTCCGGAACCGTCCGATCTCCGCCTCGAGCGCGTTGCGCCCGTCGAAGAAGACCACCTCGTCGCCGCGCTCGTCCATCAGCTCGTGCAGCTGCGCCGGAGTCAGCCGCTCGCCGCCGCCGACCACGCCATGCTCGTCGACCCGCAGCTCGCCGGGAGCGCCGAACGAGACGATCTCGTCCCGCACCTTCACGCTGAGCTTCGGGAAGTCTTGGGAGAACCCCTCCGCGTCGATCCCGGAGCCCTCGCTCCACTTGATGTCCGCGTCCTTGAACGCCGCGTGGTCGCGGAACCGGCGCACCCACTTCTTCAGCGCGGGAAGATCGCCGCCGAGTGTGCCGTTGATGCCGTCCTTCGAGATGATGATGCGGCCGCGCAGGCGCAGCGCCTCACCGAGGTCGCGCTGCCACAGCCGGATGGCATCCGGGTCGGCGAGCGGCGCGAACGCGTAGAACAGCACGATCTTGGGGGTGGGCACCAGGAGATTCTAGGCCGCGCGGGCTGAGGACGCCCCGTGACGGACGCTACCTCGGGGCGATGACCGGGATCAGCTCCGCGCTCAGATCCGATGGCAGTCCTGCCACGGCCGCGAGGACGCCGTCGGCTTCGGGCAGGCCCGCGCCGGCACCGGGAACGCCGACCGCCGCGGCCCCGCACGCGTTCGCGAGCGCGGCGATCCGCATCGGCTCGTGCATGCCGCGCACCACGCCGAAGATGATGCCGGCGCCGAACGAGTCGCCCGCCCCCGTCGTGTCGACGGCCTTCACCTCAGGCACCGGCGCACGCACGAACCCTGCGTCGGTGCGCAACAGGGATCCGGCCGCACCGCCGGTCAGCGCCACGGTCGCCGGGCCGCGGCTCGCGATCGCATCCGCCGCCCGCTCGTCATCGGGCTCCGCCGTGAGCCGGCGCGCGTCGCCTGCTCCGACGATCACGACGTCGACCGAAGCGAGGAAGCCCAGCAGCACCTCGGGAACCGCGTTGACGGGGTCGACGGGCACGTCCAGCGATACCGTCATCCCCGCGCGACGGGCGTGCTGCGCCGCCGCGATCGCGGCGGAGCGCTGCGGGTCCGCGAGCAGGGCATAGCCCGAGATGTGCAGGTGCCTCGCGCCGCGGAGATCCGCCGGCACCGCCTCCGGTCCGAGCTCGGCGCTCGCGCCGCGGTACGCGAACATCGTCCGCTCGCCGTCCGGGGTGACCGTGATCACGTTCAGGGAGGTGGGCTCGGTGGCGCAGCGACGCACGAGGTCCGCATCCACGCCTTCCGCCGCCAATCCGGCGATCGCCTGCGCACCCCAGGCGTCGTCGCCGACGCAGGCGATCATCGCCGAGCGGACGCCGAGCCTCGACAGCATCACCGCGGTGTTCGCGGCCGAACCGCCGAAGCCCATCCGCTGCCGGGTGGCGACGCCGTCGCCGCCCGGCCCCGGATAGACCGGGATGTCGAGGTGCAGGTCGACATTGAGGTCGCCCAGAAGCACGACCTCCACGTCCGGCGCCCCGCCATCCCTGTGCTGCACGTCGTCAGTCTCCCAGTGCCTGCGCGAAGTCGGCGATGAGGTCGTCGATCTTCTCGATGCCCGCCGACACGCGGATCATGCCCTGGGTGACGCCCATCTGCTGACGCTCCTCCTCGGGGATGTCGAGGAAGGCCATGGTCGCCGGCAGCTGCGTCACCGTGCGCACGCCGCCGAGGCTGGCTGCGAACGAGGCGAGCTTCAGGCTCTTGCACACCTGCGCCGCCTCCTCCTCGCTGGCGACGCTGAACGCCAGCATGGCGCCGGGAGAATCGAGCTGCTCCCGTGCCGCGTCGTACTGCGGGTGCGACGGATGACCCGGGTAGTAGACGCGCCGCACCTTGGGGTGCGCCTCAAGCCACTCCACCAGGCGGCCGGCGTTCTCGGTCATCCGCTCGACGCGCAGCGGCAGGGTCTGGATGCCGCGCAGCAGCAGCCAGGCGTTGAACGGCGAGAGGGCACCACCGAGCTTGGTCAGCGTGTTCCAGCGGATCTGCTCCAGCCAGTCGGCGGGAAGGATCTCGGAGTTGATGCTGATGATGCCGCCGACGGCGTCGTTGTGCCCGCCGATGAACTTCGTGGCACTCTCGAGCACGATGTCGACGCCGTGCTCGTGCGGACGGCAGACGATCGGGCTCGCGAAGGTGTTGTCGCAGATCACGACGATGCCGCGCTCGTGCGCGAGCTCGGTGATCGCCCGGAGAGGGGCCACCTTCATGGTCGGGTTCGCGATGGTCTCGACGTAGACCGCCTTGGTCTCGGGGCGGATCGCCGCGCGCACCGCCTCCACATCGGCGGAGTCCACGAAGGTCACCTCGATGCCGAAGTCCTGGATGCGGTGGTCGAAGAACTCGTGCGTTGAGCTGTACGTGGTCAGGTCCACGACGATGTGATCCCCCACCCGCAGCAGGCCGAGCACGGCATGCGACACCGCGGCCATCCCGGACGCCACCGCCAGCGCGTCCGTCGCGCCGGAGATCAGCGCCATCTGGTCGTCGAGCTTGTACTCGTTGGGGTTGCCGCAGCGGCTGTAGATGTTCACGCTGCGCCGGGCGCCCTCGACCACCTGATCGTAGGCATCGCCGTCGTACTGGTAGTTGGCCGACATGAAGATCGGGTAGCTGATCGACTGCGTGCTCTCCTCGGGCGAGTAGAACACGGCACGGCTGGCGAGGCTCAGTTCCTGCGGGTTGTCCACAGAAGGTCCTTTCTGTTCGAGTGCTGATGCGGCGATTGCCGTCAGATCACTGTTTGAGCGCGCCGCTGGTCAGCCCGCCGATGACGTGGCGCTGGAACACCAGGTACACCAGGAACGAGCCGAGGGCGGCGAGGAGGATCGCGGCGAGCAGCACCGGGTAGTTCGTGGTGCGCTCCCCGACGAAGTCGGTGAGTCCGAGCGGCAGGGTCTTGCGCTCGGGGCTGTTGAGGATGACGAGCGGGAAGAGGAAGTCGTTCCACACCCAGATGACGTTGACGATCGCGGTGGTGAACATGGCCGGCTTCGCGATCGGCACCATCACCCGCGCGAACGTGGACAGCTCGGATGCCCCGTCGATGCGCGCCGCCTCGATCAGGTCGCGCGGAACAGTGGCGAAGAACCCGCGCATGATCAGCACCGAGATCGGCAGGTTGAACGCCACGGTCGGCAGGATCACCCCGGGGAGCGTGTCCAACATCCCCATCTCGCGGATGATCGCCACCAGCGGCACGAGGGCGATGTAGGCCGGGATCGCCATCGCGACCAGCATCACGATCTCGACGAGCGGCATCCAGCGCGTGCGGTAGACCACGAAGGCGTACCCGGCCGCCGTGGCGATCGCGACCGTGATGAGCACGGAGACGAGCGTGACGATGAGCGAGTTCCCGGCGTACAGGGCGAGGGATCCGTCGGCGAGCGCCGTGGCGTAGTTGTCCCACTGCAGGCTGGACGGCAGCGACCAGACCGACTGCTGGAACTGCTGGTTCGTCTTGAACGAGCTGTAGATCATCCAGACGAACGGGAACAGCACCACGACCAGATGCACGCCCAGCAGCGCGATGACGGTGACAACGCCCGCGCTGAGCCTGGTGCGCGGCAGCTGCTCGCGCTCGCGTCTGCGCTGCCGACGCGGCGTGAGCGTCTCGTCGGGCATGGTGACGGCCATGGTCGCCTGGCTCATCGTGCGACCTCCTTGATCGTCTTGGGCCGGCGGGGCCGCGTGGCGGTGAGCACGAACACGCCGACGATCACCGTGATCAGCAGCTGCGCGATGCCGATCGCCGACGCGTAGCCGGCCTCGAAGTTGCCGAAGCCGGTCTTGAACAGGTACGTCGAGATGACGTCGGTCGCGTTGCTCGGTCCGCCCCTCGTCATCACGAACACGAGAGAGAAGGTCTTGAACGAGGTGACCACCGCGAGAAGCACGGTCGCCTGCACGTTCGAGGCGATCATCGGCGCGCTGATGCCGAAGAAGGTGCGGAAGTGACCCGCGCCGTCCAGGGACGCGGCCTCGTACACCGACTCGTCGACGTCCTGGAACGCGGCGACGAACAGCAGGATGTAGAGGCCCAGGTAGGTGAGGTTCATGACCACGAGCACGGCGGGCATCGCGAGGGTCTTGTCGCCGAGCCATCCCTTCGCGAGGTCGCCCAGGCCGATGAGGCGCAGGAACCCGTTGAGCAGGCCGAAGTAGGGGTTGTAGACGAACTGCCACAGCAGGCCGATGCAGATCTCGCTGATCACGACCGGGATGACGTAGAGGAACATCGCGGCGCGTTTGAACCGCGGGATGACCCGCACCAGCCAGTACGCGATCACCATGCCGAGCCCGACCTGGAACACGATCGCCGCGACCGCGATGAGCACGTTGTTCCTGAGCGACGACCAGAACACCCCGTCCGCCGCGAGCCTGACGAAGTTGTCGATTCCGACCCACTCCCGTGGTGAGAAGCCATCCCACTTGAAGAACGACAGCATGCCCGCGTTGGCGAGGGGGTAGGCGACGAAGATCGCCAGGAACGCCAGGGCGGGGACGAGGAACAGCAGGGCGATCAGCGACTCACGGCGTTTGGCGCGATGCAGCCCACCGCGCCGGGCGCGGTCCGAGAGAGCGCTCGTCATGAGCGCCCTCTCGGACCGGATCTCGCAGGGCACCCGCTCACTTCCCCGCGCTGATCGCTTCGTTGATCGCGTCGACGGCCTGCTGGGCGTCGACCGAGCCCTCGATCAGCCCCTGAAGCGTCGAGTAGTAGACGGTCGTGGCCTTCGGCGGCAGCGCGGTGTCGTAGAACGGATCGAGGTGCCCTGCCGGCTCGATGATGTCGGACACGATGCCCGAGAGCACGGGGCCCGCGACATCCGGCGTGGTCGCGCCCTTCAGCGTCACCATGGTCTTGCGCAGCTCGACGTACTTCTTCATCACGTCGGGGCTCGTCATGTATTGCAGGAACTCGGTGGCGAGCTTCTTGTCCTTCGCCTTCTCGGAGATCGCGAAGGCGGCGGCGACGCCCGCGAGGGTGTCGGTCTGGTCGCCCTTGCCGTCCGCGACGGTCGGGAACGGGAAGTACCCGAGCTCGAAGCCTGCCGGCGCGTCGGCCGACATGCCGATCTGCCACGTTCCGTTGAGCACCATGGCCGCCTGCCCGTTCAGGAACAGCAGGTTCGCCTCCTGGTCGGACATGCCGTTCGCACCGGTCGGCAGGAGCTTCTTCTGCGCGAGCGTCTGCAGGGGCTCGGCACCCTTCGCGTCTAGCGCGATCTTGCCGTCGCCGTTCAGGAAGTCGGTGACCAGACCGCTGCCCTCCGTGCGCATCTGCCCGTACTGGAACCAGAAGGTCGCCGGCCAGCTGTCCTTGTTGCCGAGCGCCACGGGGACGATGCCGTCGGCTGCGATCTTCTCGCTGAGCTGCACGAACTCATCCCACGTCTTCGGCGTCGTCCACCCCTTCTTCTCGAAGAGCGCCTTGTTGTACCAGACGACGGCGGCGTCGATGTCGATCGGCACCGCGTAGGTGGAGTCGTCGAAGGTGACCGAGTCCATCGCGGCAGGAATGAAGCTGTCGCCCCAGTCATCCTTGGCGAGAGCATCGTCGAGGTCGGCGACCTGGCCGCTCTTGACGAAGGCGTCGAGGAACCCACCCGGCAGGGTGTAGAAGACATCGGGCGCATCGCCCGTGGACATCGCGGTCTGCAGCTTGGTCTTGTACGACGACTGCTCGGCGGAGACCTCCTTGATCTTCGCCTCCGGATGCTCCTTCTTGAAGCCGTCCATCGCCCACTTCATGAACTCGACCTTGTCGGCCTGCCCGGCATAGGCGTGCCAGATGGTCAGGCTGTCGGCGCCGCCTCCCGCGGCGGGGGCCGATCCACTGCCCACGCAACCGGACAACGCGACCAGCGCGCCGACGGCAAGCGCCGCCGCGGCGGCCTTGCGGAGGTGACGGTTCATGAGGACTCCTTCTGACGACACTGTCGGGAAACGTGGTATCACCATATACTCATCGAGTTGGATGTGGTAGCACCACATTACGATCCGCCGGCCAGATCGGAAGCGAGGATAGGACGCATGGCATCCCATGAGAGAGCTGGAGCGATGACGCTCCTGCGCGCAGCCCTTCCCGGTCTTTCCACCACCGAGCGCCGCGTCGCCGACTGGATCCTCACCCGGCCCGAGCACCTGCTCGAGGCGTCGATGATCGACGTCGCGAAGGCATGCGAGGTGAGCGACACCACCGTGCTGCGGATGTGCCGCAACGCCGGGTTCGCGGGCTACACCGACCTGAAGCTCGCGCTCGCCCGGGACCTCGCGACTCCGATGCAGCTTATCCACGACGATGTCGCGGACGGGGACGACCCGATGACCATCGCGCGGAAGGTGTTCGCGCACGCCGCCCTCTCGCTGCAGGACACCGCGGACGTCATCGCGCAGGACGACTTCACCGCCGCGCTCGAACTGCTCGAGACGTCGCGCAGCGTGCTCGTCGGCGGCGTCGGCACGTCGGGTGTCGTCGGCCAGTCGTTCTATCAGCGCTGCCGGCGACTCGGCATCAGCTGCGACGCCCCCCAGGACTCGCAGGTGCAGAACATCCACGCCGCACTGCTCGACCCCGGCGATCTCGTCGTCGTGATCTCGTACTCCGGCGAGACGCGGTCGGTGGTCAGTATGGCCGAGGGCGCCAGACGCGCGGGGGCGAAGGTGCTCGCCGTCACCGGAAACCGCGAATCGCACCTCGCCAAGGTCGCCGACGTGGTGCTGCAGAGCGTGTCGCACGAGACCAGGAACGAGCCCCTCGCTGCCCGTCTCTGCCAGCTCGCCCTTCTGGACGCCCTCTGCGTCGCGTACAGCCACCGTCATCTCGCCGATGTGCTGAGCAGGGATCAGCGCGCGGGCCAATCCATCGTCGAGAGCTCGTTCTGACTCTCGATCCCACCTCACAGAGGAGTCGTACACGATGATCGTCCAGATCTACACGGCGCAGTCCGCCGATGAAGCGGTCGCGCTCGCAGAGCGGGGGGTCGACCATGTCGGTCTCACGCCGACGACCGTCGGACTGCCCGGCCAGATCAGCGAGGCCGTCGCTGCCGAGGCGGTGGCAGCACTGCGCGGACGCGCACGTTCCGTGGCCCTCAGCGTCGAGACCGAACTGGCCGAGATCGCACGCATGGCGGCGGCGGTGCGCCCCGACATCTTGCATCTGTGCGGTGAGATCGGCGCCGTCACGCCGGACGACGTGCGGGAGCTGCGCGGAATGCTGCCCGCCGGCATGGAGATCATGCAGGCGATAGCGGTCGGCGCCGAGGACGACATCGCGATGGCCAGGGAGTACGCGCAGGTCGCCGACTACCTGATCCTGGACTCGTACACCACCGATGTGCAGGGCGTGGGCGCCGCGGGTGTGACGCACGACTGGTCGCGCAGCGCGGAGATCGTCGCGAGCGTGGATATCCCGGTGATCCTGGCAGGGGGCCTCTCAGCGGCGAACGTCGCCGAGTCGATCGCCGCCGTGCGCCCGTGGGGCGTGGACTCGCTGACGCTGACGAACCGCCCGCTCGGAGACGGCCGGTTCGAGAAAGATCTCGACGCCGTGGCCGCGTTCGTCGCAGGCGCGACCGCGGTCCCCGCGGTCTGAGAGCGGGCGCGGTCGCGCGGGCATCCGCCTACCCGGCGCGCATCCAGTTACCCGGCGAGTATCCGCCTACCCTGCTAGATCGAGCACGGACCGCACCATGCTGTCCTCGTCGATGCCGTGGTACCGGTAGACGTCGGCGAGGTCGCCGGCCTGGCCGAACCTGCTCACGCCGAGATGGCGGGCGGGAACCCCTTGGATGCCGGCGAGGAACGCCAGCGCATGCGGATGCCCGTCCAGCACCGTCACCATCGGCACGGCGCGCTCCGCGGGCAGCACCTGATCGAGGATCCATGCGTCCGCGCTCCCCTGCCCGCCGCGTGCCTGCACCGCATCGAACAGAAGGCCGGGGCTGGTGACCACGACCACGTCGACCTGCCTGCCGAGCGCGGCGAGGCGGTCGGCGGCGCGCAGGGCATCCGGGACCATCACGCCCATCGCGACCAGCGTCGCCACCGGCGCATCCGCCGTGCGCAGCCGATAGGCCCCCGCGACGACCTGACGGCGTCGGCGCTCACGAGCCGCCGGGTCGGCGGGGATCGCAGCCAGGCTCTGGTCCACGGGCTTGGTCGACAGACGCAGGTACGCGGAGCGCCCACCCGGCCGGGCCATCTGCGACATCGCCGCCAGCAGCGACCACTCCACCTCCTGGACGAAGGCGGGTTCGTAGCTGAGCAGGTCGGGCTGCTCGATGCCGATCGACGGCGTCTTGATCGACTGGTGCGCGCCGCCTTCCGCCGCCAGGGAGACGCCCGACGGCGTGCCGATCAGGATCGACTGCCCGCCGGCGTACATGCCGTACGACCATGGCTCGAGGGCGCGCTCGACGAACGGATCGTAGAGCACCCCGATGGGATACAGCGGCTGCCCCCAGCGGCTCCACGTCGTCCCCAGCTCGCCGATCAGGCTGACCAGGTTGACCTCGGCGATCCCGAGTTCGATGTGCTGGCCGCTCAGCCGCTCGCGCCAGTGCATGATCGTCTCGGGATCGTCCTCGAACCAGTCCTGCCGGTCGTCCGTCGACCAGACGCCGACCTTGTTCAGCCAGCCCGCGAGGTTCGTGCTGGTGCTCACGTCCGGGCTCGCGGTGACGACCCGGCGCGCCACCTCGGGCGCCGACCTGGTGAGATCGAGCAGCACGCGACCGAGCGCCGCCTGCGTGGTGCCGCTGCCGGTCGGCGTACGACCGAAGTCGGCCGGCACGGCCGGGACCACCGACGCCGGAACGGGGTCGCGGGTGAGTCGCCGCGCGGTGGCAGCGCACGCCCGCCCCTCCGGCGAGTCGGGCTCGAACCGCTGCCACGGGGCGGACGGGTCCATCCCGACCTCCTGCGCGAGCTGCGCGTACTGCTCGTGCGTGAGCAGCGAGGAGTGGTTCTGCGGATGCCCGGCCGTGGGCAGCCCGTTCCCCTTGATCGTGTACGCGATGATCACCGTCGGGCGCGCGTCGTCGATCTGCGCGAACGCCTCGCGCAGTGTCGCCAGGTCATGCCCGCCGAGATTGCGGACCGTGGCGACGAGTTCGTCGTCGTCCACGGTCTCGAGCAGAGCACGGATGGCGGAAGCCGACGCCTCGGCCCCGGGCAGGCGGTGGCGCAGCTCCGCCGCCGGGCAGCGCAGCAGCCGCTGGTACTCCGCGTTGGGCATGTCGAGGATCCGCCGGCGGAGCTCGGCGCCTCCCGGATGCGACAAGAGCGCTTCGAGTCGCTGCCCGAACGGCACGGTGATGACCTGCCATCCCGCGGCGCCGAACATCCGCTCCAGCCTGCCTGCGGCGATGTTCGGCACCACCCGGTCGAGCGATTGCCGGTTCAGGTCGACGATCCAGACGATCTCGCCGAGGTCGGACACATGAGGGTCGAGCACCGCCTCCCAGACCGCACCCTCATCGAGTTCGGCATCCCCGACAAGCGAGTACTGCCTCCCCTGCGCCGGCGCCCCCGAGATCGTGGCCGCATAGCGGCGGGCGATCGCGCCCCAGATGGGCGCGGTGGCGCCGATCCCCACCGAGCCGGTGGAGTAGTCGACGGTGTCGGGGTCCTTCGACCGGCTCGGATAGCTCTGGATGCCGCCGAACTCGCGCAGGGAGCCCATGTGGTGGTCGTCGAGCTCGCCGAGCAGATAGTGGATGCCGTGCAGCACCGGAGAGGCGTGCGGCTTCACCGACACGCGATCCTGGGGCTGGAGCTGGTCGAACCACAGCGCCGTCATGATCGTCGCGATGGACGCGCTGGACGCCTGGTGTCCTCCCACCTTGAGCCCGGACGGGTTGGGACGGACGCGGTTGGCGTGGTGGATCATCGACGTCGACAGCCACAGCACGCGCTGCTCGATCGCGGCGAGCGTGCGGAGATCTGCGATGGAGTCGACGACGGGTGCAGCGAAGGCGTTCATGCGACGGGTTCCTCGGAATGGGATGCGGCGTCCTCGCCGTCATCCGCGGATGCTCCGGCCCTTCTGGGGCCGCAGGCTGAAGGAGCATGATGCGCGCCGATGCCCGGAGATGAAGCAGATGTTTCCCCCATTGGAGCAACAGGCGCCGTGATGGACAATAGTTGTCGTCGATATTGAGCAGAACGGGCAGAATCCCGCGATCGAGAGCCAGGATGATGAGCACTGTGTCCAGCACCAGAACCGCTGACCGCACCGACCGGGAGCTGCTGCGCCGGCTCATCCGCACCCCCGGGGCGACGATCGTCGCCCTCGCCGAATCGGCAGGACTCGCACGCAACACCGTCCGCGCACGCCTCTCCCGATACGACGAGGACGGAACGCTGCGCTCCTTCCAGCGCCGCATCGCCCCGGCGGCGCTGGGCTACCCGCTGAGCGCGTACGTGCTCACCCGGGTCACGCAGCGGAAGCTCGATCAGGTCGGTGAGGCGCTGTCCGAGATCCCCGAGGTGATCGAGGTGCTCGGTCTTTCGGGGATCACCGACCTCATGATCCAGGTCGTCGCGCGAGACGCCGACGACCTGTACCGGGTCGCCGGCCGCATTCTCGGCGTCGACGGCGTCAAGCGCACCAGCACGGGCCTGGTGATGCGCGAGATGGTGCCCTACCGCATCCAGCAGCTGCTCTGAGGCTCGCTGTGTTCATCAGCGGCTTCCGCATCGGATAGGATGGACAGGTTGTTTCCTGGTGACGTGTCCGAGCGGCCGAAGGAGCACGCTTGGAAAGCGTGTGTTGTGCAAGCAACCGCGGGTTCGAATCCCGCCGTCACCGCCAGAACGCCTGAGGGCCCTCACGAAGTGGGGGCCCTCAGGCGTTTCCGCTCCAGCGCCGAATGCACCGCTTCGGGTCGACTGCACCGGGTGTCGACGTCGCCTGGTGGTTCACTCGGCGGCATCCGGCGCACTCGCGCACCGCTTTGCGCTCAGGCGAAGCGGATGCCGTAGTACGTGGCGTCGGGCGTGACCTCGAGCAGCGTCATCCCCAGACGCTCGTAGAACGCACCGGCGGCCGCGTTGGCGGGGTTCATCCCCAGGTGCAGGCCCGGCACACCGCGGCGGCGCAGTTCGTCGAAGAGGGTCTCGATCAGCCGGCGCCCCAGCCCCTGACCCTGCGTCTCGGGCAGAAGATCGATGTGCAGGTGCGCCGGGTACTCCGCGGAGTAGGCGTCCTGCCCCGGCGCCCGGCGGTTCGCGAGCCCGATCATGGCGTCCTGTCGCGTCGGCTCGCTCTCACCCGACAGCGGGTAGCGGTCCGCGACGCCCGGCCACCACTCGTCGCGGAACCACGTCTCGAACGCCTCGGTGTCGGGCGTGGCGACGATGTAGCCGATGGTTCGTCCGTCGGCGGACTCCACGACCCAGGCCAGATCCGGATGCCGCTCCACATAGGGCGCCGCGAAGATGTCACCCCAGAGACGATCGTCCTCCAGGATCCCGGTCGCGTCACCGCCGACATCCGCCGTCCGCACGCACACCTCGTACAGTGCGTCACGGTCGGAGGGACGGTAAGGGCGGATGCTCGACACGGGTGACTCCTTCAGCTCCGCTGCTGCCGCGGAACGTTCCCAGCCTAGTGAGGCCCAGCCGCCTGCCACCGCCGCGACCAGCAGCGGGGCCGCGGCGCCGACCAGCATCCCGCCGACGGTGTCGGTGAGCCAGTGCACGCTGAGGATCGTGCGCGACAGCGCCATGCCGACGGTCCAGACGATTCCGACCGCTGCAGTCCAGCGCCGAGGCCAGACGAGGTACAGCAGCACTGCGAGCGTGGCGGCGTTCGTCGTATGCCCGGAGGGGAATGAACCGGGGTCCGAGACGACGAGCATGTCCTCCGGTCGCGCACGGTCGAACAGCGCCTTCATCAGCTGAGCGAATCCCACGCTCACCAGCAGGGCGGCAGCCGCGAGCACCGCGGCCCGCCAGCGTCGCAGCAGCAGGAGGATCCCGATCAGCACCAGGGGCACGGCGAGGCCCGCCCGCCATCCCCCGCCGACGTAGTTCAGCACGTACGACAGCGTCAGCATCCACGGCCGCCTGACCTCGACCATCAGATCGTGCCATCCCTGATCGAGGCCGTTCACCGCCCCACCGGGCAGCACCACGACGGCCCAGCCGAGCACGGCGGCGGCCGCCAGCATGCTGCCGGCCGCGATCACCATCCTGGCCCTGGTCATCGTCCCATTCTGCCTGCCCGGCCCGATCGACCCGGCATCACGCGCGTCAGGGCGCGAGCATCGCGACCGTGCGCGGGCGCACGATCAGCCACAGCGACAGGATGGCCACCACCGCGCATCCCACCATGACGATCGCCATGGTGGTCGCGGTGATGCCGGAGCCCGCCGAGATCAGCCCGACGGCGGGCGAGATGATCGCGGCGACGCCGTTGTTGCTCGCACCGAGCACGGACGCCGCTGTGCCGGCGGCCTTGCCGTGCCGGTCCAGCGCGAGCACCTGCACGCAGGGGAACGTGAATCCGCAGGCCGTCATGAACAGCCACAGCGGGATCACGGTGCCCCAGAACCCGGCACCCACCTGATCGCACACGATGATCGTCGCGCCCGAGATCAGCAGCAGAGCCGTCGAGAACGCCATCACCCACTGCGGCCCGAACCGCGCCGCCAGCCGCGCGGACACCTGCACGCCGCCGACCACGCCGAGCGAGTTCGCCGCGAACAGCAGCCCATAGGCCTGGGGGTTCAGTCCGTGCGTCTGCTGGAACAGGAACGGCGAGGCCGACAGGTACGAGAACAGGCCGGAGAACGTCATGCCGCCGATGATCAGCACGCCCACGAACACCCGATCGGAGAACACGCTGCGGTAGCGCTGCAGCACGGTGCTGGACCCGCGCTCCTGCCGGCGCGCCTTCGGCAGCGTCTCGGGCAGCAGCAGGATCGCCGCGAGCAGCATCACGGCGCCGTAGCCGGCCAGGACCACGAAGATGCCCCGCCACGGCATGACCGTCAGCAGTCCCGAGCCGATGATCGGCGCGACCACGGGAGCGACGCCCGACACCAGCGACAGCCGGGAGAGCATCACGACCAGGCGCCGGCCGCCGAACAGGTCGCGCACGATCGCCATGGCCACCACGCCGCCGGCGGCAGCGCCGATGCCCATCACCACGCGCGCCGCCCCCAGCAGGATCAGATCCGGCGCGACGGCGGCGGCGATGCTGGCGAGCACGTGCAGTGCGGTCACCACGATCAGCGGCACCCGGCGCCCGACCTTGTCGCTGAGCGGCCCGACGATCAGCTGCCCGATCGCGAAGCCGATCATGGTGCCGGTGAGGGTCAGCTGGATCATCGCGGCCGAGGTGGAGAAGTCCGCCTCCAGTTGCGGGAACGCCGGCAGGTACAGGTCGATCGTGAACGGCCCGAGCGCCGTGAGCGCGCCGAGCAGAAGGATGTAGAGCACCCGGCGTCCGGTGGAGATCGCGTCTCCCGGGTGCAGCATGATCGGCGCGGTCGCCGGGTTCGCCCCGAGGGTGCGGATCGCGCCGGTCGGCGTGGAGGTGCGGATGGTTCCGGTGATGGCCCGGATGCTGCCGGTGGGAGTGCGGTCGTCGCTCACGGGGAACTTTCAAGGGAGGAGCGGATGCTGCGCTCGAATCGATTCGACGCAGGGGAAGTCCCCCATGTTACTCGCCCGCGCAGCCCGCCGCGGACTCCGCGCGGGCGGCCTCAGCGTGCCGCGACGCGGGCCAGACCCTCCTCCAGGTCGGAGATGAGGTCGGCGACGTCCTCGATCCCGACGGACAGACGCACCACGTTCTCGGGGACGGCGAGCGCGGTGCCGCGCACCGAGGCGTGCGTCATCTCCGGCGGGTAGCCGATCAGCGACTCCACGCCGCCGAGCGACTCCGCGAGCTGGAACAGCGTGGTCGATTCGGCGAATGCGCGCGCTGCGGCGGGCCCTCCGGAAAGCCCAAGGGACAGCATCCCGCCGAAACCGCTCATCTGGCGTGCGGCGATCTCGTGGCCGGGGTGCGAGGCGAGTCCGGGGTGATAGACCTCGGAGAACTCCGGCCGCGCCGCCGCCCACTCGGCGATCGCCTGGGCGTTCTCGCTGTGCTGACGCACTCGCACGGCGAGGGTCTTGATGCCGCGCGTCGTGAGCCAGGCATCCAGGGGCGCGGACACCGCGCCCACGGCGAACTGCTGGAATCGCACAGCCTCCTCGAACCTGTCGTCACCCAGCACCACCGCCCCGCCGAGCACGTCGGAGTGCCCGCCGAGGTACTTGGTGGTCGAGTGCACCACGATGTCGGCCCCGAGCGCGAGCGGCTGCTGCAGCGCCGGCGAGGCGAACGTGTTGTCCACCACCAGCACCGCACCGGCGGCGTGTGCGATCTCCGCGACCACCGCGATGTCGACGATCTTCAGCAGTGGGTTGCTGGGGGTCTCCAGCCACACGACCCTCGTCTCGGGCCGCAGCGCCGCGCGGATGGCATCCGCATCCTGCAGCTCCACCGTGGTGGTCTCGATGCCCCAGGGCGCCAGCACCTTCGTGAGCAGGCGGTAGGTGCCGCCGTACACGTCGTTGCCGAGCAGCACATGGTCGCCGGGGCGCAGGATGCCGCGCAGCAGCGCATCCTCGGCGGCGAGCCCCGACGAGAACGACAGCGCCGAGGTGCCGCCCTCCAGAGCCGCGAGCTGCGTCTCGAGCGACGAGCGCGTGGGGTTTCCCGCGCGGTTGTACTCGTAGCCCTCCCGGAAGCCGCCGATGCCGTCCTGCACGTGCGTGGACGCCTGGTAGATCGGCGGGATGATCGCGCCGGTCGTCGGATCGGGCTCCTGACCCGCGTGGATGGCTCGGGTGGCGAAGGCGCGGTCGGTCATGACTCTCCTCAGGTCGTGTGTGGCGGTGTGCTCACGGTACGCCCGGCGACCCGGGCATCCGTCGTCCTGTTACGTCGCGAGACGACCCTTCGACAGGTTCAGGGACCCAGATGTCCTCAGCGGGAGAGGTATCCGAGCAGATCCTGACGGGTGAGCACCGTGTGCGGGCGCCCGTCGACCGTGACGAGCAGGGCGTCCGCGTCGGCGAGCGCGCTGCGCGCCTGCGCGACCGGGGTGTGGATGCCGATGAGCGGCAACCGCTCCCCCACGTGCATGCCCACCGGGTCGGCGGGCTGCGCCTCGCCTCGGAACAGCAGGTCGAGCAGCCCCTTCTCATCCACGGCGCCGACGACCTCGCCCATCATCACGGGCGGCTCGGCGCTGAGCACCAGCAGCTGCGAGACGTCGTACTCGGTCATGGTTCCGATTGCCTCGAGCACCGTCTCGTCGGGATGCGTGTGCACCAGCGCGGGGATCGCTCGGTGAGTCTCCTGCTTGAGCTTGATCACGACGTCGCGCGCGGCCAGCACGTCTGCGACGGTCTCCTCCGCCTCCACCTCGCTGAAGCCGTAGGAGCGCATCCAGGAATCGTTGAAGATCTTGCCCAGGTACCCCCGCCCGCCGTCCGGCAGCAGCACCACCATCACGGCGTCCGCGGGCAGGTCGCGCGCGACCCGCAGGGCGCCGACCACCGCCATCCCGCTGGATCCGCCGACGAGGATGCCCTCCTCGCGGGCGAGCCGGCGCGTCATGGCGAACGCCTCGGCATCCGTGACGGCGACGATCTCGTTCGGCACCTGCGGGTCGTAGGCCCCAGGCCAGATGTCCTCGCCCACACCCTCGACGAGATACGGCCGGCCGGTCCCGCCCGAGTACACGCTGCCCTCGGGGTCGACGCCGATCACGCGCACGCGGTCGCCCGATACCTCGCGCAGGTACCGGCCGGTGCCGCTGATCGTGCCGCCCGTGCCGACGCCGGCGACGAAGTGGGTGATCCCACCGTCGGTGTCGCGCCAGATCTCGGGCCCTGTGGTCTCGTAGTGGCTGCGCGGCCCGTTGGGGTTCTCGTACTGGTTGGGCTTGAACGCACCGGGGATCTCGCGGGCGAGCCGATCGCTGACGCTGTAGTACGACTCGGGGCTGTCGGCGGGGACCGATGTCGGCGTCACGACGACCTCGGCCCCGTAGGCGCGCAGCACGTCGATCTTGTCCGCACCCACCTTGTCGGGCACCACGAACACGCAGCGGTAACCGCGCTGCTGCGCCACCAGTGCCAGCCCGACCCCGGTGTTGCCGCTGGTGGGCTCGACGATCGTGCCGCCCGGCTTCAGGTCGCCGGCAGCCTCGGCCGCGTCGATGATGCGACTGGCGATGCGGTCCTTGGCGGAGCCGCCGGGGTTCAGGTACTCGAGCTTGACCAGGACGGTGCAGGCGATGCCGGAGGTCACCCGGTTGAGCCTGACCAGGGGCGTGTCGCCGACCAGGTCGACGATGTTCTCGGCATAGTGCATGCGGTCCACCGTAGATGCACGGAAGCCGGATGCCGCTTGTGTTTCAGCCTGCGCGGGCTCTGTTTCCCGCGCAGGCCGCACTTGCGGCATCCGGCTTCCGTCCGGTCAGCCCTTAGTCGCGCCGGCCAGCAGACCGCGGACGAAGAAGCGCTGCAGCGCGAAGAACACGATCAGCGGCACGACGATCGCGATCAGCGTGCCCGCCGACTGCAGGAACCAGCGGTTGCCCCACGTGCCCGACAGCGAGTTCAGCGCCTGGGTGATCGGCAGCGCGCCGGGCGAGGCGAAGATCGTCGCGACCAGCAGGTCGTTCCACACCCACAGGAACTGGAAGATGCCGAACGAGGCGATGGCCGGCATCGCGAGCGGCAGGATGATCCGGAAGAACACCTGGCCGTGGCCGGCGCCGTCCACTCGAGCCGCCTCCACGATGTCACCCGGGATCTCGGCGATGAAGTTGTGCAGCATGAACGTGGCCAGCGGCAGGGCGAAGATCGCATGCGCAATCCACACCCGGGCGAAGCTGTAGTCCAGGTCGTTCAGCGTGAAGCCCGGGAAGACCGCCACATCGCCGATCGTCAGTCCGTTGGAGAACAGGCTCAGCAGCGGCACCAGGGCCATCTGCAGCGGCACGATCTGCAGCGCGAACACGAAGACGAAGAGCAGGTTGCGGCCCTTGAAGTCGATCCACGCGAACGCGTACGCGGCCAGCGAGGCGATCACGATCGGGAACACGGTGGCGGGGATCGTGATCGCGAGCGAGTTCACGAACGCCGTCGCCAGCGTGGTCGACGTGCCACCCGCGTTGAGCGCCTGCACGTAGTTGTCCAGGGTGAACTTCGGGTCGGTGAACACCGTCCACCAGCCCGTGGACTGCGTGTCGGCCCCCGGACGGAAGGAGGTCACGAACAGGCCGAACGTGGGGATCGTCCAGAAGAAGGCGATGATCACGGCCGCGATCGTCGCGCCCTTCGAGGTGAGCTTCTTGTGGGCGATGGCCTCGTTGCGGCGCGTGTCGCGGGCGACCTGACGCTTGCTGCGGGTGTCGCGGACGATGGCTTCGGTGGCGCTCATCAGCGGATCTCCCTCTGCTTGGCCATGGATCGGGCGTTGTAGATGATCAGCGGCAGCACGAAGATGAACAGCACGACGGCCAGTGCCGATGAGTGCCCATAGCTCTGGAAGCGCTGCTGCTGATTGACCATCTCGAAGCCGAGCACGGTGGTGTCGTCGCGACCGCCGGTCATCACCGCGACGATGTCGTACACCTTCAGCGACATGATCGTGATGGTCGTCAGGACGACGATCAGCGAGGAGCGGATGCCGGGGACCGTGACGTTCGTGAACCGCTGCCACGCGTTCGTGCCGTCGAGCTCAGCAGCCTCGAGCTGCTCAGCGGGGACGGCCTTGATCGCGGCGGAGAGGATCACCATCGCGAACCCGGTCTGGGTCCAGATGAAGACGATCAGCAGCATGATGGTGTTGAGCAGCGGCTTGACCGCCAGCCAGTTCACGGGGTCGCCGCCGAACATCGTCACGATGGCGTTCAGCAGACCCAGCTGGTCGCCCTGCCGGTAGTCGTACATGAACTTCCAGATGATGCCGGCGCCCACGAACGAGATCGCGACCGGCATGAATACGAGGACCTTCAGCACCTTCTCACCGCGGGCGCGGTCGATGAAGACGGCGTAGGCCAGTCCGAACGCGACCGAGATGGTCGGGGCCAGCAGCGCCCAGATGAGGGTGTTGATCACGGACCAGGTGCCGACCGGGTTCGTGAACACCCAGACGTAGTTCTCGAATCCGACGAACTCCTTGCCCGTCTTGTCGAAGAAGGACTTGAAGAAGGTCGCCACGGCCGGGTAGATCAGGCCCATCAGCAGCATGATCGCGGCCGGTGCCATGAAGAGGATCAGCTGGAACAGGTATCCGGCACCCTGGCGCGATCGGTAGTCGGCGAAGAACAGCAGTGCGCCGGACACCAGCGCGATTCCGACGACGTAGAGCACGGCGTTCGAGTACGGCCGCAGCAGCATGAACGCGAGCACCGGGATCACCAGGCAGGCGACGAGCCGCATGATGAAGTAGCCCTTGCCCGGACGCGGGGCGTACTCGATGAGCACCAGCACGATCGCCACGACGACGCCGAAGGCGAGCAGGACGACCGGTATCTGCAGCAGCGGGTGCAGGCCGCCCAACCACATGAAGAACGTGTTCAGCGAGACCGGCCCCAGCGCGATGCGTGAGGCGTTCTCCACGGGTGTTGAGAACAGCAGCAGGAAGAAGAGGGCGACGATCAACGCGAAACCGACCACGACGAGCGTGCGGGTGATCGCGCGTCCTCGTCGGTCTGTGCCGTGCGTGGTCTGCGGCAGCTCGCCTGTTCCCTGATCCTCGTCTTCGACGATCACTTGCGACATGGATTCCCCTTCTGTGAGGCGGGTGCGGGGCCGGGCGTCTCCACCCTTCCCCGCACCCGTCAGCAGGTTGCGCTCAGACTAGCGCGACCGATCAGTTGTTGTAACCGGCCTGGATGTCGCTGAGCACCTGGTCGGTCGACTTGCCGTCGATCCAGTCGACCATGCCCTTCCAGAACGAGCCCGAGCCGACGGTCGAGGGCATCAAATCGGATGCATCGAAGCGGAACGTCGTCTTCTCATCCTGGAGGGTCTTCATGGCATCCTGCAGGAACTCGCTCGAGGCCAGGCTCGGGTCGGCGTTCTTGTTCGCGGAGATCACGCCGCCGAGCTTGACGCGGGCGTCCGCGAACTCGGGCGATGCCATGAACTCGAGCACCTTGACGGTGGACTTGTCCGCGTTGAAGCCGGCGACGAACTCGCCGCCGCCCTCGACGCTGAGCTCGCCCTCCTTGGTACCCGGCATGATGAACGCGTACACGTCGCCGTCGGGGGCGACCTTCGGCGTCTGGCCCGCGGCGTTCTTCACGTCGAGGAAGTTCGCCGACAGGAACGACGCCTGGTGCGTGAGCGCGCAGCTGCCGTCCGCGACCTTGGCGGCGACGTCGCCGAACGCGGTCGAGTTGATGCTCTTCACGTCGCCGAAGCCGGCGTTGACGTACTCCGGATTCTTCAGGATGGAGCCGACCGCCTCGAAGGCGTCCTTGATCTGCGGGTCGGTGAACTTCACGTCGCCGGAAGCCCACTTGTCGTAGACGTCAGGACCGGCCTGGCGCAGGACGAGGTCCTCGACCCAGTCGGTTCCCGGCCATCCCGAGGCGTCGCCCGAGGCGAAGCCCGCGCACCACGGAGCCGTGCTCGTCTTCTCTCTGATGGTCTTGGTGAGCGTCATCATCTCGTCCCAGGTCTTGGGAACCTCGACGCCCCACTCCTTGAACTTCGCCGGCGAGTACCAGACGTAGCCCTTGAGGTTGGCGAGCATCGGGGCCGAGTAGAACGTGCCGTCGATCGTGCCGTACTTCTTCCAGTCCTTCGACCAGTTCTCGTCGACCGCCTTCGACACTCCTTCCGGGGCCTTCTGCACCTTGCCGGTCTCGACGAGGGACTTCAGCAGACCCGGCTGCGGGACGATCGCGATGTCAGGCGCGTCGCCACCGGTCACCTTGGTGACGATGTTGCCCTCGAAGCTCTTGTCACCGGTGTACTCGACCTTGATACCGGTGTCCTCGGTGAACTGCGCGAACGTCTTGTTGAGGTCGTCGGCCTCGGAGCCGGTGATGCCGCCGGAGATGCGGACCGTGGTCTTGCCCTCCGAGCCGCCGTTCCCGCCGCCCGGCGTCGCCTCCGCGCATCCGGTCAGTGCGATCGCAGCCGCGCCGACCAGAGCGAGGGGAGCAAGTAGGCGGTATCGCTGTGACAGAGCCATGTGTTTTCTCCTCATTCGGGTGGATCCCGGCCCTCAGGCTGCGATCTCCGCAACCTTTGAGGAACCGATTCCAGGACAACCTACTTGCCCTGAGCGCCCTTGCACAACGCCACGCACAGAGATCCTCACAACCGTTGTGGAGACGTGATGCGTCGCGTGGGAGCGCTCCCATAGCCTATCGTGTGGAACCGGTTCCTTTCGACGCGGCATCCGGATACGCTGTCGTGAACCCACCCCGGACGCCCGACCGGGCATCCGATTCGGAGGAATGATGAGCACGATCGCCGACGTCGCCGCACGTGCCGGCGTCTCCAAGGCGACCGCGAGCCGCGCGCTGAGCGGCGGCGGCTACGTCTCGCAGGAGACCCGCGCGCGCGTGCAGGCCGCGGCGTCCGAGCTCGCGTACGTCGCGCATTCCTCGGCGACCAGCCTGGCGACCGGGCGCTCGCTCTCCGTCGGCGTGATCATGCCCGCGCTGGACCGGTGGTTCTTCGCCGAGCTGCTCGCGGGCATTCAGGAAGGACTGCTCGCCTCCGGCCAGGACCTCGTGCTTTACGGCATCCAGGAGGGCACCGCCGAGCGCGCGCGGCTCTTCGAGGAGGTGCTCCCCCGGCGTCGGCTGGACGGCATCATCGCGGTGGGCATCCAGCCCAGCGCCCACGAACTGGAACGCCTGATCCAGGTGGAGTCGCCCCTGGTCAGCGTCGGCGCCTACAGCGAGGACACCAGCGCCGTCTCGATCGACGACGTCGCCGCGGCGCGGATCGCCACCGAGCACCTGATCGACCTCGGCCACCGCGACATCGCCTTCCTCGGCGGCAGGGCGGATGCTGCCACCCACGCCTTCGGCGACGAGCAGCGCCGGTCGGGCTACCGAGAGGCCATGAACGCCGCGGGACTCGCCGAGTCCATCCGGCATGCCGACGGCGCGCCGACCATGCCAGGCGGATACGAGGCGGGCGTGCGGATCCTCGGCGACAGGCAGAACCGGCCGACTGCCCTCGTCGCGGTCTGCGACGAGGCCGCGATCGGCGGCGTGATCGGCGCACGAAGGCTCGGCCTGTCGGTCCCGGCCGAGCTGAGCATCGTCGGCATCGACGACCACGTGCACGCCGAGATGTTCGCCCTCACCACCGTGCGGCAGCAGCCGCGGGTGCAGGGACGCGCGGCGGTCGACCTGCTGCGCCAGCGCATGGAGGCGCCGGATGCCGTCCCCGAGCGGCGCGTGCTCCCCTCCGAGCTCGTGGTGCGCGCGTCGACTGCGGCACCGCGGACATAGCGCTGCGGACAAAGCAGAGGGCCCCGGGACGAATCCCGAGGCCCTCCGAGCGCTGTGAAGCGCGGGACGATGCGCTTTCGCGCTTCGCCCCAGACAGAATTACTTGAGGGTGACCGTGGCGCCGGCGGCCTCCAGGGCCTCCTTCGCCTTGTCAGCGGTCTCCTTGTTGGCGCCCTCGAGGACGGCCTTCGGCGCGCCGTCGACGACAGCCTTGGCCTCGCCGAGGCCCAGCGAGGTGAGCTCGCGGACCGTCTTGATGACCTGGATCTTCTTGTCGCCGGCAGCCTCGAGGATGACGTCGAACGAGTCCTTCTCCTCCTCGGCCTCGGCCGCACCAGCGCCACCAGCAGCGCCGGCGACGGCGACGGGGGCAGCAGCGGTGACGTCGAACTTCTCCTCGAACGCCTTCACGAACTCGCTGAGCTCGACAAGGGTCAGACCAGCGAACTGCTCAAGCAGCTCCTCGGTGGAAAGCTTCGCCATGATGTATCTCCTAATAAATGGGGTTTGGGTGAAAGAACGCAGGTCGCTTACGCGGCCTCGGCGGTCTCCAGCTTTTCGCGAAGAGCGTCGATGGTGGCGGCAGCCTTGCCCATCGTCGCCTTCATCATGCCCGCTGCCTTCGCCAGCAGAACCTCACGGCTCTCGAGCGAGGCGTACTTGTTGACCTCGTCGGCGTCGAGGGTCTTGCCCTCGAAGACGCCGCCCTTGATCACGAGAAGCGGGTTGGCCTTGGCGAAGTCACGCATGGCCTTGGCAGTGGCGACGAAGTCACCGTGCACGAACGCGACGGCCGACGGACCCTTGAGGTCGTCGTCCAGCGTCGTGATCCCCGCGTTGTTGGCGGCGATCTTGGTCAGCGTGTTCTTCACCACGGCGTATTCCGCGTCCTGACGGATGTCGTTGCGCAGCTGCTTGAGCTGGGCAACCGTCAGACCGCGGTACTCGGTCAGCAGGACGGCGTTCGAGTTCTCGAAGTTCTTCGTGAGCTCGGCAACCGTTGCATCCTTCTGCGCCATGGTCACTCCTTACGTGTACGGATGCCGCGCGGCTGCGTGGCATCGACCTCGACCGCCCGCATGAAAAGCAAAAACGCCCCGGCGCAAGCGCACGGAGCGTGAAACCCTCTGTGTCACCTGCGCGGGCCCCTGCTGAGCAGTGCTTCGATCCTCGTGCTCGCGCACGACGATGACCGGCGGTCTTCGGTTGCCCCCAGCTTACGGCATCCGCCCCTCTCCCCCAAATCCACCCGTGGTCCTGCCGTCTCCCACCTCCCACCTTCGAGAGACAGCACCGGGGAGCGGCACGGGGAGATGGCGCGACCCGACGCGAAGGCGGCGTGGGAGTGCTGGGAGGGTGGGAGGCGGGGCGTAGGGTCGAAGGGTGACACCGGAACTCGAAGCGCGCATCATCGCGGACTCCCGCGATCGGGTCGCGTGGCTTCGGGCACGGGCGCGCGGGATCACCGCGACCGACGTCGCAGGTCTCTCCGGAGAGGCCTCCATCATCCGTGCGGCGGATGCCAAGCTCGGGCACGGTCCGCGCTTCGGCGGGAACGCCTACACCGATCACGGCCGGCGCCGCGAGCCGGAGATCGCCGCCTGGGTCGCGGCGACCCACGGCATCCTGCCCTCCTCCGCCCTATTCCGCGCCGAGGTCGAGCATCGCCACCTCGCCACGCCCGACGGCGTCTGCGTCGACGGGGAGGGCCGCGTACTGCTCGCCGAGATCAAGACCACCAACAAGTCCTGGGCCACCATCCCGCGCACCTATCTGCGCCAGGTGTGGTGGCAGCAGTACGTGCTCGGGGCCGAGCGGACGCTGTTCGTCTGGGAGGAGCACGTCGACTTCCAGCCGATCCACGACGAGCCCAAGAGCGTGTGGATCGAACGCGACGACAAGGAGATCGGCCGCCTCGTGGCGCTCGCCAACCGCCTGATCGACGAGCTGTACCACCGCACGACCGGCCAGACCCCTCCTGCGCGCGGTCCCATCGCGCCCAACCGCCGCGACGCCCTGCGCGAGCGCGACATGTTCCGCGCCCTCGCCCTGTCCGACTGAGGCCCTCGGACCGAGACCGTCCCGCCGCCGGGCCGGTCTCTCACGCGGCGGAGCGCTCGCGCTCCCTCACCCTGCGGCGCACGCGCAGATCCCCGAGGAGCATCGGAATCCAGGCCACAGCGCACAGCGCGGCCACGATCAGCGCGATCGTGGTCACGACCATCGGCGCCGTCACCGAGCCCTCCGGCGAGAAGCCCGCCTCGACGGCGTCGAGCACACCCATCCGGAAGAACCATGCCGGCAGGGCGATCGTGATCGCGGGTCCGATCAGACCGACCGCGTATCCGCTGAGCAGCACCGCACCGACCGTTCCCAGCAGAGCCAGCGGCATGGCGAACGACCGCGGATCATTCGTCGCGCAGCTTCCGCCGCCGCAGTCCCAGTCCATCTGGTCGGCGGTGTAGGCGAACGTGTACGCCGCCCAGGTCGCGACGGTCACCAGGACGATGGCCCCCACCGCCGCGAGCACCTTGCGGTTTCCCCTCACGAACGGCTTCACACGAACCATCCTATGAACGGCCGGAGGCTTCGACGAACCGGCGAGCATCACAGCGGTGCGAGCACGCGGCGCGCCTCGGCCGCCACCTCAGAGGCGATCGCGTCGAGCAGCGGCGAACGCAGGTTCCACTGCTGCCAGTACAGCGGCACCCGGATGAGCGGATCACCGAGGGACACCAGCGCGTCCGAGACGTGCGGGGCGGGGATGAGGCCCCACCCCAGCCCGAGCCGCACCGCCTCGGAGAAGTCATGGGAGGCCGGCACGTAGTGCCGCGGCACCGACCAGGGGTCCACTTCCCTGGCCCTCAGCCAGCCCTGCTGCAGCGCGTCGCGCCGGTCAAAGTCCACGAACGGCGCGTGCTGCAGCGCATCGGACGTCACGCCGTCCGGGAACCAGCGCGCCACGTAGTCGGCCGTCGCCATCGCGCGGTACTCCAGCACGCCCAGAGGCGTGACGGCGCTGCCGCCCACGGGCTCCGCCTCACTGGTGACGGCCGCCATCACCTCACCCGACTCCAGCATCCGCGCGGTGTAGTCCTGGTCGTCGCGGTGCAGGTCGACGTCGATCGGATGCTGTCGCGCGACGCGCGCGAGCGGCGCGAGGAACCACGACGCCATCGAGTCGGCGTTCACCGCGAGCGGCACGCGCACGCGCGTCGCCCTGGCGGCATCCGCGTCGCCGAGCCCGAACGCGGCGACCGTGTCGTGCTCGAGCAGCTCGACCTGCCTGGCCAGGCGCACGAGCGCCTCACCAGCCTCGGTCGCACGCACCGGACGGGAGCGCACCAGCACGGCACGACCGATCTGCACCTCCAGCGCCTTGATCCGCTGGCTCACCGCGGACTGCGTGATGTGCAACCGGCGGGCAGCCGCCTCGAAGCTGCCCTCGTCCACGACAGCGGCCACGGTCGCCGCGAGCTGAGCATCGATCCTCATATCAGTCATGCTAATGGTGGAGCAGTTCTCTTCGCTGGTGCTGATAGCCCCGTACACCTAACGTGGAGTCGTGCTCACCCTGCTCTCCGGCCTCGGCCTCATGTTCTCGCTCATCATCGCCGTCGGCGCCCAGAACGTGTTCGTGCTGCGCCAGGGTCTGCGCCGCGAGCACGTGCTGCCCGTCGTGCTGATCTGCGCGGCATCCGATGCCCTGCTGGTGGTCGCCGGAACCGCCGGCCTGGGCTATCTGATCGGCCAGCTCCCCTGGCTGCTCGTCGCCGCGCGCTGGCTGGGCGGCATCTCGCTGGTCGTCTACGGGATCTACGCCGCGCGCCGCGCCTGGGGCTCGAACGGCGAGTCGCTCGTCGCGGATGCCTCGCCCGCAGCGGATGCTGAGGGCGGATCGCGCACAGGGGGCACGGCCACGGCCACGCGATCACGCCTGGCGACGGTGGTCATCGCGACGTTGGCCTTCACGTACCTGAACCCCAACGTCTACCTCGACACCGTGCTGCTGATCGGCTCGATCGCCGCCACGCACGGCGATCAGCGCTGGCTGTTCGCCGCCGGCGCGATCCTGGCGAGCATCACCTGGTTCTTCGCGCTCGGCTTCGGCGCCCGGCACCTGGGGCGCTGGCTGCGCACCCCGCGCGCCTGGCGCATCCTCGACACCGGCATCGCCGTGCTGCTGGTGGTCATGGGCGTGCTGCTGGTGCTCCCCGTGTTCACCGGCTGATCAGCGACCCTCTATCTCCGAGATCCGGAAGAGGATCAGATCGCGGATGAGGGCTTCGGGAGGTTCCGAGCCGGGGTCGATGCGGATCGCACCCGTGCTGGCCTCGACCCCGGGAATCCCGGCGACCGCTCCGGCCACGGCGGCGACGGCGGCCGAGCTGAAGGGATAGACGCCGATGTGGGTCTTCGTGCGGATCGCGGAGATCAGCGCCTTGCCGCGAAGCTTGAGCGCGGGCATCCGGTACCCCGTGCCCTGCTCGGCATCCGGCGCCAGGTCCTGCGCTATCGCGTAGATCCGCGCGAGCGACGCAAGATCCGCCTCGTCGGTCACCGTGCTCAGGTACTCGTCGACAGCTCCCATGCGCTCATCCTGGCGTCCGCCGGACGCACGCAGAAGGCCCCCGCCCGGCGAACCGGGCGGGGGCCTTCATGAAGACGATCAGCCTCAGATGGCGTTGACGTCCAGCGGGATGCCGGGGCCGAACGTGGTCGACACGGCGCCCTTCTGGATGTAACGGCCCTTCGAGCTCGACGGCTTCAGACGCACGATCTCCTCGAGAGCGGCGCCGATGTTCTCGTTCAGCTGCTCGGCGGTGAAGGAGGCCTTGCCGACGATGAAGTGCACGTTGGCGTGCTTGTCGACGCGGAACTCGATCTTGCCGCCCTTGATCTCCTCCACGGCCTTGGCCGGGTTGGGGGTCACGGTGCCGGTCTTCGGGTTCGGCATCAGGCCGCGCGGGCCGAGCACCTTACCCAGACGACCGACCTGGCCCATGAGCTCGGGGGTCGACACGGCTGCGTCGAAGTCGGTCCAGCCTGCGGCGACCTTCTCGATCAGCTCGGTGCCACCGACCTCGTCGGCGCCCGCGGCGATGGCGGCCTCAGCAGCCGGGCCGTTGGCGAACACGATGACGCGGGCGGTCTTGCCGGTGCCGTGCGGGAGCATGACGGTGCCGCGCACCATCTGGTCGGCCTTGCGCGGGTCGACGGAGAGCTTCAGCGCGACCTCGACGGTCGAGTCGAACTTCGCCGAACCGGTCTCCTTCGCGAGAGCCACGGCCTCGGTCGGAGTGTAGAAACGGTCTGCCTCGATCTTCGCGAGGGCAGCCTGGTATGCCTTGGACTTGGTAGCCATTGTTATCTCCCTCAGCCCTCGACCGTGATGCCCATGGAGCGGGCGGTTCCGGCGATGATCTTCGACGCGGCGTCGATGTCGTTCGCGTTCAGGTCGGCCTGCTTCTGCTCGGCGATCGCACGGACCTGGTCCATCGTGATCTTCGCGACCTTGACGGTGTGCGGGGTCGCGGAGCCCTTGGGGACGCCTGCGGCCTTCTTGATCAGCTCAGCTGCCGGCGGGGTCTTCAGGATGAACGTGAAGCTGCGGTCCTCGTAGACGGTGATCTCCACGGGGATGACGTTGCCGCGCTGCGACTCGGTCGCGGCGTTGTACGCCTTGCAGAACTCCATGATGTTGACGCCATGCTGACCGAGCGCGGGGCCGATCGGCGGCGCCGGGTTGGCTGCACCGGCGTTGATCTGAAGCTTGATCAGGCCGGTCACCTTCTTCTTCGGTGCCATTCTCTTTCCTTTCATCGAGCGGATGCCGGGGCATCCCTCTCCCGCAGATCCGGCATCTCCGGACCGCGGTTCCGTCTGCGCGACCCTTCGACAGACTCAGAGACCCATGTCGAGGCGGCGCACAAACCACACAAGTCTACCGGATCGGAGCAGATGCTGCGCTCACGCGTACCGCTCGACGATCCTCTCCCCGAGACGGCGCAGCTCGTCGCGCACCTCGGGCGGCCCGAGCACCTCCGCGACGCTCGTCCAGCCCGCGAGCTGCTCGGCGAGCGCGTCGATGCGATGAGCGCTGACCTCCACGGCCGCGCGTCCCTCGGCATCCGGCTCCTCCTCCAGGATCCGCGCCTGCGCGCCGAATCGATCGGTCAGCGCTCGCACCGCCCACGGCTGCACGCGCAGGGTCGCGCGCACCGACCCCCGCAGATCCTCGACGCGCTCGACCATGCGCGCCCACTCGCCCGAGAGGTCGAAGCCGTCCGGTGCCGCACCGGGGACGGCGAGGGCGGATGCCGACAGCACGCGGTCCACGCGGTAGGTGCGCAGTCGCTCGGCATCCGCCGTCCCGGCCTCGGTGGCCGCCGGTGCGGCCAGCAGATACCAGCGCGCGCCGCGGCTGCCGACGACGAGCGGCACCAGCTCGCGGGTAACGACGCCCTGCGCCCCTTCGTACTGGATGCGCACCTGTCGCCGCGCGGCGATGGCCCGCTGCAGTGTGGTCACGGTCTCGGACACGGATGCCGGCTGCACCTCGCCCCACGGGACGTCGCGCACCGTGGCATCCGCCACTCGCTGGGCGCCCTCCCGGAACGGCGCAGGCATGGCGCGCACGAGCTTGCGGACCGCGGCGACCCGCTCGGGCTCCGCGCCCAGGCTCTGCGTCAGGCCGATGAGCAGCGAGGTGACCTCGCCCTCGGTGAGGCCGGTCAGATCGGTGCGGGCGCCGCCGATCAGCCGCCACCCGCCGCCTCGCCCGCGAGTGGGGTAGATCGGCACGCCCGACATCGCCAGCGCCTCGAGGTCCCGTCGTGCGGTCGGAACCGAGACCTCCAGCTCGCGCGCCAGCTCGGCAGCGGTGACCTGGGGTCGCCCCTGCAGCAGGAGAAGGGCCTGGATGAGGCGGTCGGCGCGGATGCGGAAGCTCGATTCGGAAGATTCTTCAGAAGGATTTTTAAGTGATCAGAAGATGATCACTTCAGATTCGAGCATAGAAGGACAAGCACCTCAGCAGAAGGAGAAATCATGTTCCGTGGACTCGCCAACCTCAACCTCGTCGCCGTCGACATGGATGCCGCCGTCGAGTGGTACTCGGCCGTGTTCGAGTCGGCTCCCTACTTCGTCCGCCCCGAGCAGGGCCCCGCCCAGTACGCGGAGTGGCGCTTCGGGGATGACGAGGATGAGTTCGCCCTGATGGACGCCCGCTTCCGTCCCGCGCTCCCCCAGCCCGGCGGCGCCCTGGTCAGCATGCACGTCGACGACATCCAGGCCTCGTTCGACCGTCTGATCGGCCTCGGCGCCGTCGCTTTGGACCCGGTGACCCAGCGCGGCGAGGGCTGGTGGTCGGCATCCGTCAGCGACCCGTTCGGCAACCTGATCGGGCTGATCCAGAGCCCGCACTGGGCCGCGCAGCACGCCTGAACACGCTCGACAGACACGAAAGAACGGCCGCCCCGGAAGGGACGGCCGTTCTTCGTACGCGTGAAGCGTCAGAGCATCTTGGTGACCTGCTCGAACGACAGCTCGACGGGGGTCTCGCGCTCGAAGAGCGAGACGAGCACGGTGAGCTTGCCTGCGGCGGCATTGATCTCGCTGATCGTGCCGGGAAGACCCGCGAACGAGCCCTCCTTGATCGTGATGGTCTCGCCGACCTCGAAGTCGACCTCGGCGGCCATCGGACGGGCCACGGCCACGCCGCCCTTGGCGGCGATGGACTTCGCGGTGGGGACGTCCTTCACCTCGACCAGCGACTTGAGCATGTTGAACGCCTCTTCGAAGCGCAGCGGCGTCGGGTTGTGCGCGTTGCCCACGAAGCCGGTGACACCCGGCGTGTGGCGGACGACCGACCAGGTGTCCTCGTTCAGCTCCATGCGCACGAGCACGTAGCCCGGGATGCGCACGCGGGTGACCATCTTGCGCTGGCCGTTCTTGATCTCGACGACGTCCTCCATCGGGACCTCGATCTGGTAGATCTCGTCCTCGACCTCGAGCGTCGACTTGCGCTGCTCGATGTTCGCCTTCACCTTGCGCTCGAAGCCGGCGTAGGAGTGGATGACGTACCACTTGCCGGGCAGCATCCGCAGGTCCATCCGGAAGGCCTCGTACGGGTCCTCCTCGGCAGCCTCGGCGGCCTCGTCGTCGTCGGACTCCTCGTCGGCGCCGAGCTCGGGGCCGTCGTAGGGAGTCACTTCTTCAGCGGCGGCAGCCGCCTCCTCGGCGGTGTCCTCCGCAACAGCGTCGTTGAGGACTTCGGCGGCTGCTTCGGACTCAGCTGCTTCGTCCAGGTTCAGAGCGTCGTTCACGATCGCGTCCGCCTCCGGGTCTTCGATGTCGATGTCGTCGATGTCGTCTTCGTACTCCTCGTCGGAGTCGTCGCCACCCTCGAGATGCAGGGCGACGGTCTCCGCGGACGCCACCGACTGCTCCTGCTCGGCGAGGATGTTGCCCTCCTGGGCCTCGTCCTCCTCGCTGGACTGCTCGGCCGCGGTGGCCCAGTCGGCGTCGTCGGAATATCGTTCAGACACGTTGCTTACTTTCCGTTCACTGCGCGGGCGCAGGTGCGGTGCCGGGAACTCCGAACACCAGGTGGGTCACGAAGCCGAACAGTGAGTCGAAGCCGTAGACCAGCCCCATCACGATCAGCACGAACACCAGCACCACCAGGGTGAACTTGATCAGCTCCTTGCGAGTCGGCGTGACGACCTTGCGGAGCTCGCTCATCACCTGCCGGAAGAACAGCGCGATGCGGCCGAAGAAGCCGAGCTGCTTGTCCCGCAGGGAGTACGGGCCCATTGCCACGGCATCGCCGCGAACGTCGTCCTGATCCATCCCGCAAGTACCTTTCGTGAGTCAGCATGTGCGCTGACGCGCAGGGCGGACAGGAATCGAACCTGCAACCTGCGGTTTTGGAGACCGCTGCTCTGCCAATTGAGCTACCGCCCTAGAGACCGGATGGTCCCTGGGTCCGCGTCCTCCGTGTGCCGATCAGGGCACGGTGAAGGATGCAGACAACTGCCCCTCAAGTGTACGGCATCCGATCGGCTGGGCCGAACCGAGCCGACATCCCGCGTGAGTCGCGCACTTCCGCAGCCCGCCGGATGCGGATCATCGCCCGCACTTCGGGCAGACTTGAGGGCACTGATTTCCACACGGCCGGAGGGGGTCCCGTGAGTTCGGACGTGCAGCAGTTCCAGGTCGATCTGCGCGGTGTCGTCGACCTGCTCAGCAGGCACATCTACTCGAGTCCGCGGGTGTACCTGCGCGAGCTGCTGCAGAACGCGAGAGACGCGATCGCCGCGCGCTCCGAGGTCGACGGCGCAGGCGGCAGCATCCGCATCTCCCCCCTCACCGACGAGACCGGCGAGTTCGTGCTGCGCGACGACGGCGTCGGCCTGACCGCGTCCGAGGTCACCGAGCTGCTCGCCACCGTCGGACGCAGCTCCAAGCGCGACATCTTCGACCTTCCGCGCAGCGACTACCTCGGGCAGTTCGGCATCGGCCTGCTCAGCTGCTTCATGGTGTCGGACCGCATCGTGATCCGCTCCCGCAGCGCCCGCGGCGGTGCGAGCGTGGAGTGGGTGGGCAGCTCCGACGGCACCTTCCAGGTGGTCGAACTGGACGAGGAGCTGCCGGTCGGCACGAGCGTGCACCTGGCGCCGCGCTTCGATCAGGCCGATCTGCTGCGCCCGGCCGCCGTACGGGAGCTGGCGCGCACCTTCGCCGAGTTCCTGCCGGTGCGGGTGACCGTGGAGATGCCGGGCGGCGACGTCGAGATCACCCGTCCGGCGCCGTTCCTCGGCGAGGGCGGACCGGATGCCGTGGCCGAATACGGCCGCGACCTCATCGGCGCGACGCCGATGGACGTGATCGAGATCTCCGAGCCCGGCACCGGCACGCGCGGCATCGCGTACGTGCTCCCGTTCGCCCCGCCGCCGAACGTGCGGCAGGCGACCCGGATGTACCTCGGCCGGATGCTGCTCGCCGAGCGAGCCCCCGATGTGCTGCCGGACTGGGCGTTCTTCGTGCGCGCCGTGGTCGACTCGCAGACGCTGTCACCCACCGCCAGCCGGGAGTCGCTGGTGGAGGACGCCGCACTCGAGCACGTGCGCGAGCAGCTCGGCGCGGGCATCCGCCGCTGGGTGCTGGAGCTGGGGCTGACCGCACCGCACCTGCTCACCCAGTTCGTGGCGGTGCACGAGCTGGGCCTGAAGTCGCTGGTGCGGCACGACGAGGAGCTCGCCCGCTTCATCACCCGCTGGCTCACCGTGGAGACCACGCACGGCACCATCCGGCTCGGAGACCTCGTGGAGCGGTACCCGCACGTGCGCTACGCGCGCACCGTGGACGAGTTCCGACAGGTGGCGGGGATCATCCCCGCATCCGAAGTGCTGGTCAACGGCGGATACCTGTACGACGCCGACCTGATCGCCGCGCTCCCGGAGCTGCATCGCGAGGTGACCGTCGAGCAGATCGACGTGTCGGCGGAGCTCGACCGCCTCGACCCGCCGCCGCTGGACGACCGCGACGCCGCGATCGCGCTGGAGGACCGCGCGAGCGCCGTGCTCGCGGCATCCGGCTGCGCGGTGGTGGTGCGCTCGATCGACCGGGCCGACCTCACCGGCCTGTACGTCGCCGACCCCGCCGTGCTGCGCGCCATCGACCGCAGGCGCACCAAGGGCGTCACCGGCGGGCTCTGGGGCGGCGTGCTCTCGCGCATCGACGACGCCGTGGGCGCCGCCCGCGACGACGACCTGTCCGCGCGGCTGTGCCTGAACTGGGCGAACCGCGTCGTGCGCACGCTCGCGGGCGTCGCCGACGAGGCGGTGTTCGCTCGTACCGTGCAGCTGCTGTACATCCAGGCGCTGCTGGCCGGGCATCACCCGCTGTCCGACGCCGACCGCACCCTCATGACCACCGCACTGTCCGACCTGGTCTCGCTCTCGGCGGGCATCGGCGACGACGACTTCCCTTTCGAGATCTGAACCCACCGCAGGAGGACCCCATGGCCCGACCGAAGAAGCGCTTCAAGGAGCTGCTCGAGGAGATCGACCGCACCCCGTGGGGGCCGGCCGAGCAGGCGCTCGTCGGCGAGGCCGTCGCCCTCGCGCAGGAGATCGGCGACGAGCAGCTGGAGTACCAGGCGCGCATGCGCCAGACCGCGTCGGCGAACATGGGCGGCCTCACCGATGTGATGCTGAACTCGTTCGCCTGGTGCCTGGCGCATCACGACGCCGACCCGAAGCGCTTCCCCCTGGACATCGAAAACGGCGCCGCCGATCTGATGTGGCAGTTCAAGTGGATGGCGGCCTCGCTGCGCGGGTCGCCCGCGTTCTCGGCCGAGCAGGTCGCCGCGGTGCTCGACGACATGGAGGCGCACTACGTGCGGGCGGGCCTGGGCATGAGCGGCGTGCTGACCGCGCGGTTCGAGGATGCCTGGGACTCCGGACGCTTCGACGACGCCGAGGCGCTGCGTGTGCAGCTGGAGACCACCCCCCGCGACGACTACAGCCATTGCGACGCCTGCGGGCGCAGCCAGTTCGCGGGATTCTTCGCGGAGACCGACCGCGACGACGAGGCGATCCGCCTCGTCGAGGAGATGCTCGAAGGCGGATTCTCCTGCGGGGAGGAGCCCGAGCACGCCCTCTCCCGCGTGCTGCTGCCGTACCTGCGCGCAGGCCGCCCCGAGGAAGCGCGTTCCGCGCACCTGCGCAGCTACCGGCTCGCGAAGGACAACCCCGACAACCTCGTGATCGTCGCGAACAATCTCGTGTTCACCGCGGTCACCGGCAACGAGGCGCGCGCCCTGGCGCTGGTGGAGCGGCACCTGCCCTGGCTCGCGCACGACCAGCTCAACGTGGACGGCCATTTCACCGCGCTGTCGGCGATCGGCTTCGCCCTGGACCGGGTGACCGAGGCCGGGCACGGGGACGCCCGCGTGCGCGGTGCCGACTCCCCTGCGCTCACGCCGTTCTTCGGCGCGCACGAGGGCCCCTGGACGGCATCCGAGCTGGCTGCGGCCGCGAACGCCGCCGCAGAGCGGATCGGCGCGGCGTTCGACGAGCGCGACGGCACCGATGCGCACGCCGCCCGCCTGGCGCGGACGCGCGCGCTGAGCACGCAGCACTGGGACGTGCCGATCCGCTCGGACGCGTTCGCCGCCGCTCCCGCCGCTCCCGAGCCGCAGGACGCCGAGGGCTGGTACGACCGTGCCGTGGCGCTGGGCAGCTACGGCTCCGAGACGGACGCCCTGGCCGCGGCCGCACGCGCGACGGACCTCGCGGACCCCGAGAAGCGCGCGCGTCTGCTCGGACTGCGCATCGGGGCGCTGGTATCGCTGGAGCGCTGGGACGAGGCATCCGCTCTGCTCCCGGAGCGTGCGGCCGCGCTGGCCGCGGCCGGCCTTACCGAGCAGGTCGCCGTGGAGGGCCGGCTGGGCCTGGCGCTGTTCGGGCGCTATGACGAGGCCGACGTCGCCGCCCTCGAGCGGGAGTGGGCGGATGCCGCGGGCCTGCCGGCGTGGACGCGTGGCGATCTCGCTCTCACGCTCGCCTCCGCGCGCCTGCGTGCGGACGACTCCGAGGGCGCCCTGCAGTTCGCCGAGCACGCCGCTCGGGCCTTCGGCGAGGCCGGTGACGACCGCCTGGTCGCCGGGACCACGCTGCTGGCGATCATGACGCTGCTGCGGTCCGGCGACCTCGAGCGCGCCTCTGCCCTGGTGGACGGCATGCTCGCCGAGGAGACGCTGAATCCCGGACAGCGCGCCCGGGTGCTGGAGACCCGCGCCCGGATCCGCGGCGGTGCCGGCGAGCTCGCCGACGGTGCGCCGGACGCCGACGCGGCGGCTGGGATCCTCGTCTCGCTGGGCGGCTCCCAGTCCCTGGCGAGCACGCAGATGCTCGCGGGAGCGCTCTGGGAGGACGCCGGTGATGCCGAGCAGGCCGTGCTTCGGTACCGCTCGGGCGTCCGGCTGATCGAGCAGGAGGGCGGCGATGTGGCCGGCGCCCGGTACCGCCTCGGCCGCGCGATGCTGCACGCGGGCTACGCCGCAGAGTCGGCCGAGCTGCTCGGCGACGTGCTGCGCGCCGAGGAGGAGGCCGAGGTGCCGGCCGGTTCCAGGGCCGTCACGGTCGGGATGCTGGCCCGGTCGCTGGCGGCATCCGAGGAGTTCGGGCAGGCCGTCGGCGCCTTCGGATACGCGGCCGACCTGCACGAGCAGGCCGAGGAGCCCGCCGACCAGGCGCTGATGCTCACCGAGCAGGCGAAGATCCTCGCCCGTTTCGGCGAGGGCGACGACGCCCGCGGACTGCTGGAGCAGGCGGCCGAGCTCGTGCGACCGACCGAGGCCACCGGAGCCATCGTCGAGGTGCTGCACAACCTGGGTCAGGCGTACGGCGGCGCGGCCGACGAGCGCGCGTTCGGGCTGTTCGACGAGGTCGCGACGCTCGCCCAGGAGAACGACGCCCCCTGGCTGCTCGCCGACGTGACCGACTCGCGCGGGCGGGCCCTGGTGGAGTTCGGGCGCATCGACGAGGCGATCTCGGCGCTGCTGACCGCGGCGGACGGGTTCGCCGGCATCGGGGATGCGGGATCCGCCAGTGGCTCCGAGCTGTTCGCGGCGCGCACGCTCGTGAACGCGGAGCGGCTGGACGACGCGGTGCCGCTGTACCGCAGCGTGCTGGACCGGTCCTCGGAGATCCCGCCGCTGCGCCAGGTGGGTGCGCTGGAGCTGGGCGACGTGCTCGAGAAGCTCGGCCGCGCCGGCGAGGCCGCCCAGGTGCGGGCGCTGATCGAGGACTGACCGCGGTTCCGGCACGCAGCTCGCCGAACCACCATTGAAACGCCGAGCCACCACGCAGATCACCGTGATCTGCGTGGTGGCTCGGTGTCTGCGTGGTGGCTTGAGCAGCAGGCTCAGAACAGCTGGCGCCAGTTGGCCTTCGCCAGATCGAGCAGCTCGTCGCCGCGGCCCGACATGACCGTGCGGATGGCGTAGAGCGCGAAGCCCTTCACCTGCTCGGCCTTGATCGACGGCGGCATCGACAGCTCCTGCCGCTCGGTGACGACGTCGAGCAGCGCGGGCCCGTCATGTGCGAGCACCTCGGCGACGGCATCCAGCAGATCCTCCGAGCGCTCCACACGCCGCGCGAAGATGCCGAGCGCCTGCGCGACGGCGGCGAAGTCGGGGTTCTCCAGGTCGGTGCCGTAGGTCACGAAGCCGGCAGCCTTCATCTCCAGCTCGACGAAGTTGAGCGAGGAGTTGTTGACCACGATGGTCTTCACCGGAAGCTTGTTCTGGGTGATGGTGATGAGCTCGCCCAGCATCATCGCGAGTCCGCCGTCGCCGGCGAGGGCGACCACCTGCTGGTCGGGACGGGCGACCTGGGCGCCGATCGCATGCATGAGCGCGTTGGCCATGGAGCCGTGGTTGAACGAGCCGATCAGGCGGCGCTTCTCGGTCATCGTGAAGTAGCGCGCCGCCCACACCGTGGGCGACCCGACGTCGGCGGTGAAGATGGCGTCCGAGGCCGCGGCCTCGTCGATCAGCCGGGCAAGGTACTGCGGGTGGATCGGCGCCTTGCCGCGCGCGGGCACGGCGAGGTCGTCGAGCTTCGCGCGCGTGCGGCGGTAGTGCGCCGTGGCGTCGTCCAGGTGTGCACGGTCGCTCTTCCTCTTCAGTCGCGGCAGGAGCGCCTCGGCCGTCGCCTTCACATCGCCCACCAGTCCGAGATCGAGCGGATGCCGCTTGCCGAGCTGCTCGCCGCGGATGTCCACCTGGATGGTCGTGGCACCTGACGGATAGAACTGCGTGTACGGGAAGTCGGATCCGAGGACGAGCAGGGCCTCGGCATCCTCCATGGCGCGGAAGCCCGAGGCGAAGCCGAGCAGTCCGGTCATGCCGACGTCGAAGGGGTTGTCGTACTCGATGTGCTCCTTGCCGCGCAGGGCGTGCACGATCGGTGCGGCGAGGGCGTCCGCGAGAGCGATGACCTCGTCGTGGGCGCCCTCGACGCCTGCCCCGGCGAGGATCGTGACCCGGTTGCAGCCGTTCAGCAGCGTGGCGGCCTTCTCGAGCTCGGCCGGGCTCGGGGTGACCACCGGATTCGCACGTGGGATGACCACGGCCCGGTCGTCGGCGATCTCGGCGAGGGCGACGTCGCCCGGGATGACGAGCACCGCGACGCCGCGCTTCTCGATGGCGGCGCGCATCGCGATCTCCATCAGCCGCGGCATCTGCGAGGGGTCGGCGACGTACTCGGCGTAGACGCTGGACTCGCGGAACAGCTCCTGCGGGTGGGTCTCCTGGAAGTAGCCGGTGCCGATCTCGACCGTGGGGATGTGCGCGGCGATCGCGAGCACCGGCACGCGGGAGCGGTTGGCGTCGTAGAGGCCGTTGATCAGGTGCAGGTTGCCCGGCCCACAGGAGCCCGCGACGACCGCGAGGTCGCCCGTGAGGGCGGCATCCGCCGCTGCGGCGAACGCGGCCGACTCCTCATGACGGACATGCACCCAGCGGATCGTGCCGTCCTTGCGGAGGGCATCCGTGAACCCGTTCAGCGAGTCGCCCGGGATGCCGTAGACCCGGTCGATGCCATTGGCGCGGAGCGTGCGGACCATGTTCTCAGCGACGGTCGTCATGACACGAGCCTATGCCGGGAGGGGCATGCTCCGGGCCGGGGAATTCGACCTCAGCGCCGCGGAGACTATTCCGTGACGTACACGGCGTGCTCGACCCAATCGGCCCGCGCGAGGGCGTCTACTGCGGTGCGTCCGACCGTGTCGAAGGTGGTGCTGTAGTGCCAGCGAACGGAGAGGTCGATCCGGGTGCGGGGCTCCGCTCGGCCCGTTCCCGGGATCAGACGACCGGGCCGGATGCTGGTCCAGTCGAGGTCGGATGCCGCGAGCACGGCATCCATCGCCCTGGTGTCCTCGTTGTTGGCCCGCAGCACCCGGCGCAGGATCGGCTTGGCGATGAAACGGGCGAGCGGGTCGTCCC
>Ga0308161_1000854_pt1 | contig 41657 bp, 10 predicted proteins | sample PhyFR2_FD_201034 | JGI IMG/M metagenome (GOLD analysis project Ga0308161, IMG submission 201034) | Phyllosphere microbial communities from UC Gill Tract Community Farm, Albany, California, United States - DLSLF.R2 | ecosystem: Host-associated > Plants > Phyllosphere > Unclassified | place: USA...
ACGTCGCCAAGCGTGCGTTGGATCGCGCTTGCCGCCTGCGCGCTCGCCGTCGCTGGCGGTGTGCTGCTGGCGTTGCGCGCACACCGGCAAGCGGGACCGACGTCGGGCGCGGTGACCGCGCCGGCCCGCATGCCGGTCGCTGCCGCATTCCATGTCGCGCCATTGCCCGACGATGCGGCCGGCAAGCGCATCGCCACCCTGCTGCACAGCGATGCCGCATTCGCCCGCGACGTGGCGTTCCTGCTTGCGGCCAGCGTGCGCGAGCGCTGCGCGCCGGCGCATGCCGGCGAACTGGCGAAAATGGCCAACCGCGCGCGCCTGCCGGTGCTGGCCGCCACGTCCGCGGTGACTGCGCGCGAGCAGGACCTGGACCAGCCGATCTACCAGGCGATCCAGCGCATCGCCGCAGCCGCACCGTGCGGGCGCGCGCTCGACCTAGCGGCGACCGGTCTGCCGCTGCAACTGGACCCGGAGCGCTACTCGGCGGCGTTCCCCGACAGCTATTACCAGCCGACGTTGGACGCGGTACCGCACGAGTACGCCGGCCAGCCGCTGGGCGCACGCGCCGCGCAGGAATGCCAGTCGATCGCCTATGCGGTGCTGCCGCTGGGCCGCAATGGCTGGCAGTGCAGGGCGCTCTGGGCCAGCACGCGCCCGCGGATCGTCAAGGCCTGCGAACAGGCCCGCAGCGAAAGCGGGCAGGGGGCTGGCGAAGCGATTCCGCCCGAGGTCGCCAATCGGTTGACGCCGGTGGTGGCTGGCATGCTGGACAAGTTGCCGGAATCCTGCCGCTGAAGGCTGTTGCTGCTGTTGCTGCGAAAGCAGACTGTTGCGAATGGTAGGCGTTGGCCAAGACAGGGGCTCGCGGAGCAGTGGATTAGGGGTGTTTATCGAGGGTAGGGCGCATGTCCGCTTTCGGCCAGGAGCGGACATGGTTTTCTGAGTTAGAGAACTGACAAGCTTCTAGTCCACGACGGTGCCTAGGCCATCGCTCTGCAAAGCCCTCGCTTGACGCCCGAGACGCTTGCGCGGGCGTAAGTCGCATCACCCAGAAATGGGGGAGATCGCGAACATCTTGCGGAACATCAGGAAGTCGTCAGGCCTAGAACGATACACCTCCCCATCGGACGCGATCCAGTCCTGCGAGACTCGCGGGTGATCGAAGATGTCGATGGATAGAGGGTGCGTGGCAAATGGGTTGTGAAGTATGTGTAACCCGTCCAGCAGGTGCTCGGAATAGTCACGTTTAACTGCGCAACGCTTCTCAGGCATCAGAGTGTGTGGCGACGCATGAAGCGTATTGAAGATCGCAAGCATATCGGGCGCATCTGCAAGCGCGCACATCTTCCCCCAACCCGCGATCGGACTGAAGACAACCGCCGAGACTTCCTTGCACACGTCGGAACAGAAGAATCCAACAGGTATTGGAACGTCCGCCCGTTTCATCACAGCACTGATGCCGTACTCGATCATGGTCGAGAGACCCGCGGCGATCGTTTGCTCTTCGTCAACGTAACGACCATAAAGGGCGGCTTGGATAGACCGATCGAACTCCAGGTGCGACATGGGACGATCGAAAGGCGCCAGCGCCAGTACGAAAGGCTTGTCCCGAACGTGTTCGAGCGTTCTGTAGTGGTCCCGATATCGCTTCGTCTTAGACGAAATGCTGTTGCATGTGCGAACGATTGACTCGCGATTGAACTCGTTCAGATCCTCGGGGATATCCGGAAATCCGGGCCCGACTGGAGGTGAGCCGCCTATCGCTGGCGCGGAGATCGTTGCCTCCATCGTGAAACTGGTGGGGCCGGTTATCAGGAAATCAGGGGCGTGGTGACGCTGATCAAGCTCAAGCCTAAGTTCCTTTAGCACCGCGTGCAGATACAGCTCCCAATAGCTTGAGTCGAAGGTCGTTTGGAACTCCCTCGTGAACTTGCCGTCTCTGTCACGAAACCCATTTGCCCAGCTTTCGATCACTGCGCGCTCAGCCGCGAAGCTCGGCCCTATGAGCCGTTTGAAAGCGGGATGAAGCTGTTCGTTTGCAACTTGGACTTCGAAAAGATTCATGCTCGAATGACCGTACTTCCCGCCGCTTTCGGGTGCGACCATAAATCATTTGTCCACACGCGGCGGCTTTAGTCAACACTTCGGATTTCCCATCAACCTAAAGCGGCGTTTGCGCGAAACCGTTTGCAGATTCCACAGAAGAATAGGTGTCAGCTCCATGATCGACCTCATCATCACTCTAACCAAAGTTCTCGACCAAAGCGCGAAGCAGGCAATTTCCGACTGGCTGGAAGCGTCGCCGAAGCGCGCGGCATGGCACCTAATTTCCGACTATGTCTTTGACGACCCAGATCGCCACGACACTGCTTCCTTCGTCGTGCTACTTCACCATGAATCGCTGGATACGATCCTCGGCTACATTTAGAACCAAGCTCCCTCCGACATCAAGCGCACGCGGGACGCTTCTCCCGGATTGATCCGCTACCTCCCTCAACTCGTCAGTTGTTTTCAGCTTCACTTTTTGTCTTGGATGAGGGCGATCGCTTTCTGGCCAGCTATTCATCCATCTAAGAGATGATCGGTGGTCTTGAGGAGCTTGGGCGCATTGCTGATGCCATGAGCGATCGGGCTTCGATCTCGGCCAGTGGATGTGCAGATCATTCACGACAGGCCGACGGCGACATTGGTGGAAGCCTACTTTGAGGCTCATCCTGCAGTTCGGTCCAGACGACACCATGCCTTGGTCGATGCAGAGGCACTGCGAGTGGCATGGCATATCTCTACCGGTCGCGTGCCATGCCCCGCATGGGGCGTTGATGCTATGGCACGTGTGAATGCACACCTTAGCTAACCATCGCAAGCAGAACCGTGTGGAGAGAGAAGCGGCATGAATGACCTCGCAGACTACCTAGATCCGCAATACCGATCATGGCTGTTGTCTCAGGCTGTGCCTCAAGTATGGGCGGTAACGTTTTCCCTCCATCTTGTTGATGGAGGCGAGGGCACAGCAATCGCGGCAGCGGATGCTGCCGCCGGCGTGGTGAAAAGGCTAAAGGACGAACCTGTGCTTTCTCCAGAGGACATTGTTGCGAAGTCGGGCTTCGTCTTTTCCTTCGACGATTTTCGGGCTGGTACCGTGTCACTCATCGATTGCAACAGCCCAGTGACTCGATCTACCGAGATCCCACTGATACTGAGATCGAGCAAGCCTTCGAGAGCTACCAACAAAGCCGCAGTGAGTTCTACTAAGGTCTGGGAACACCAGGCCGATCTAGCCGCAAGGAGGTCATTGCACTCGCAACCGCCGCCATCGGTATGCCATCTTGGCGAATCCGGGCAGCTTTTCCGTCGTTCCATCTTGGAGTAGGCATGGCCAAGCTCGATCCCCGTGTTTCCGAATTTGAGTCCACCGAAGCCGCCGAGGACTACGACCGGTGGTTCCGGGCGAAGATCGAGCGCGCCGTGGCCGACACGCGGCCGACGATTCCGCACGACCAAGTGATGGCGCGCGCACACGCTGCGATCGAAGCCGCCGCGAAGCGATAGATGCTCGCTGATGAAGATCACCATTGAGTGCGTGGGCAAAGCATTGGGAGTGCTGGTCAACTCCGGGGCGGTTTTTCCGTCGTTCCATCAACGCTGGGGCGACTTGTCCGGGGTTCCGCGAAATGTGGGGCGAGTTTCCGCGGCGAATGGGGTGTATGTCTGCTGGAACGGGGGCATTTCCTCCGCGGCAATCAACCGGTCAGCGTGGTGCCGGATCTGCAAGGGCGATGGCCGGCCGCGCCCCCGTTCGGGGACACGGCCAATTTCGCATAATGTATATTATGTAAAATGCAGCAAGGCGCTGGGTTGGCATAAAGATCTGGTACGCAGACCTGCAGCTCTGCCAGCCAGATGTCAGGATGGCGAGCACTCGACGGAACCGGATTGCCTTATGAGAAAATCCGGAGCGTGTCAGTTCACAAAGGCGTGTCGGATATGCTCGTTTCTTGCGACGGCACGCCTGCGTTGTCCATGTCTGAGAAAATCAGCCATGGCTCGCCAGGTGCTCGACGCAGTGTGACGGTGAACTTTCCCGTGACGCCAGGCACGTTGTCATAACCATACGCCCCGATGATGAAGCCGACGGTGCCTTCAACGGCAAAAGCGAGCGGGCGCAGTCGGAGTGGGCTGCCTCCTTGTCCCTCATACGCTGCCTGGATGGCCTGTCGTCCACGGATTGGTGCACGATTACTTTGCAGTACGAATCCATCGTCTGCAAATAGCAAGGCCAGAGCCGCCGCATCGCCCGTGCTCCATGCACGTTCATAGTCGCGAAGCACTCGATCCAACTCAGGCGGCAACACGATATTAGGGAGTTCTGCCGCCGCAGCTGGCTGAGGAGAGTTTTGGCCAAAAATTGATCCGGTCATGAGCATTAGATTGAGGAAGAAAAAAGTGATTATATAACGATTGCAGCTGGAATGGATGTAAGACATTCGAACTTCCAATTTGATTTTTATTCAAGTGCGACGCCGCCGTTCTACACTGCCGGATCGGCTCTCTTCAGGCAGTCTTTTAATATCTTCGCCACGACTTCGACATGCGGCTCCAGCACCAGCTCATGATGCCTGCCGGGCACGTCGAACACCTCCACACCACCAGCGAATGTCCCCCACCCCAACGTCGGATCGGTGTCGTCGATGCCCGGCTTTGTTTTCAGCAAGGTCACCTGGCCGGGGTACGCCTGAGTCGAATAGCGCCGTAGCGCCTGAAGATTCGCCAGATAGACTTTCAGGTACGCGCGCACCTGCGAGGCTCCAACTTCCGACGAAATCAAGTTCAACCGCTGCGCGTTGTGGAGAAAGTGGTCTAGCCTTTGTTCGGCGCTCATTGCTTCGAGCGAGGCATTATCCAAGTCGACCGCGCCGTCGAAAAAGCGGCGCATCAGCGTGATTTCATCCAGCACCTCATCGGGATCGCCGCGCTCGGGGACACGGTGATCGAGCAACGCGAGCAAGGCGACCCGTTCGCCGCGGCGAATCAATTGCTGTGCGATCTCGTAAGCGACAATGCCGCCCATCGACCAACCGCCGATCAGATAAGGGCCCACGGGCTGCGCGGAGAGGATCGATTCCAGATAGCGGGTGGCCATATTCTCGATTCGGTCCAGAGGCGGCGCGAGATCGGAAAACGGCGATTGCAGGCCGTAGAACGGCCTCTCCCTACCCAGCCGGTTCGCCAGGCCGGCATAGCACAGTACGTTGCCGCCAGCGGGATGGACGAAGAACAGCGGGCGTCTGGGACCTTCGGGCTGAATGGCGACCAGCGGACCGGACTCGCCTTCGGACGCATCCGTCAAGCGCAATGCGAGCTTTTCGACGGTCGCGCCTTCGAACAGCGTCGCCAGCGGCAGCGATCTGCCGGCCGCCTTGTCGATCTGCGCCATCAACCGCACCGCCAGCAGCGAATGGCCGCCGAGGTCGAAGAAATCGTCGCGTACCCCAACTGGGTTGATCTTCAGCAGGTCTTCCCAGATCCCGCAGAGCGTGAGCTCCATCGGCGTGCGCGGCGCGAGATACGGTTCTTCCGTGTCGGGACGGTCGTTCCCCGGTTCTGGCAGTGCCTGACGGTCGATCTTGCCGTTGGGCAGCAGCGGCATCTCTTCCAGCAGCACGTAGTGCGAGGGATGTTGATACCGCGGCAGTTCGCGTCTGACCAGCGCCCGCAGGCTGACCGTGGACGCGGATGTGCCCAGCTTGGCGACGAGATAGGCCACCAACCGGCGATCGTCTCCGTCGCCTTTCACTGCGGCGACGCAGGCGCTCACATCGGGATGCCGGGCGAGCACTGACTGGATTTCGTCGAGTTCGATACGCACGCCGCCGATCTTGATCTGGTGGTCCATGCGTCCTTGAATCTCAAGCAGGCCGTCGGCGCGATACTTGCCGCGGTCGCCCGTGAGATAGAGCCGGTCGTCGGCATCGCCGAAGGGATCGGCAACGAAACTGCCGCTACCGCCCTGCCCGGTACCGTCGAGGTTGATGTAGCCCAGGCTGCGGTACGGCGTGCGGATCACGATCTGCCCGGGTTCGCCAACACCGCACAATTGGCCGGCCGCGTTCATCACCAGTCCTTGCGTGTGAGGAAGCGGATGACCGACGGGTTGCACGCCAGGCGACGGTGGATCCGCGACGCGGTGGCAGAACTTGGCCAGCGTGGTTTCAGTCGGCCCGTAGAGGTTGGCGATCCCACCGCTGCGCGGGAAGGATTCGCGCCATCGGCGCACCAGTTGTTCGGTCAGCGGCTCGCCAGCGAACAATGCCCAGCGCAGAGACTGGAGTCCTATTGACGGCGCAAGGGCAGCGAGGCTGGCCTGGGCCACCGCCGGTACGATGTGGACAATGGACACTTCTTCCGATTCCAGCCAGCCGAGGATCTGACTGGTATCGAACCGGGTCTGATCGGGCGGCAGGCACAGTGTGGCGCCGCTGGTGAGCGGCAGAAAAATGTCGCGCATCGCTACGTCGAAGGAGAGCCGGGACAGCTGCGCCACGCGGTCGGCCGGACCGACACCGAACTCCTCGCGCTCCCAGGCGATGAAATGCGACAACCCGCGGTGCGTGCACAGCACGCCCTTCGGAATGCCGGTGGAACCCGAGGTGAAACAGATATAGGCCGGATAATCCGGTGGCGGCTGGAACCTCGGGATCGGAGTGCCAGCGGGGGCAGCGTCGATGGGCGCGGCGGCGGCCGCGGCGATGCGAGTCGCTGGCAGGCTTGTGAAATCGCCGGGTTCGGATGCGGCCGCATCTTCTTCGCACACCGCCAGCAACTGACGCGCGCGCCCCTCGGCCAGCAACTGCTTGCGGCGATTCTCCGGGTGCGTGCGGTCGATCAGGAGCAGTACCGCACCGCTCTGCATCACCGCGACGATGGCGGCGACCAAGCCGAAACTGCGCGGCCCGAGCACCGCCACGGTGTCGCCCGGCTGCAACCCGTGGGCGGACAGGCAGCGGGAAATCTCGTTGGCGCGCTGCTGAAGCCGACCGTAAGTCAGCTCACGTCCGAGCTGACGCAGCGCCGTCGCGCCCGGGGTATGTTCGGCCCAGCGGCGGATCGCGTCCGTCACTGGCTCGTACGGCAACCGCGCCAGCGGCTGGCGCGGATCCGGCAGCACGTTCAGGGTTTCGGCAACGCGCAGCGAGTAGGCATCGATGGGTTTGTCGGGCGTCTCGGCGATCTGTTCGAGCAGAACGACATACTGCGCTAGCAGGATCCGCATCCGCCGCGGAGCGAACAAGGCACGCTGATAGACCAGCGAGAGCGCGATCTGTCCCCTGCCCTCGTCTGCATAAAGCGTGATGGCTTGTTTGGCCTGGATTCCCTCAAGCTCGACCAAGCCCAGCGACAGTCCGGCGAGCTCGACGCTGGCACGAGGCATGTTGCCGAAGTTGAACAGGATTTCGAACAGCGGGTTCTTGCCGGCGTTGCGTTCTGGATTCAGCTCCTCGACCAGCTTCTCGAAGGGCAGCGACTGGTTCGCCAGCGCGCCGAGCGAAACCTCTTTGACCCGGCGCAGCGTTTCCAAAAAGGTAGGTCTGTTCGACAGATCCGTGCGCAGCACCAGCGTGTTGACGAAGAACCCGATCAGCGGCTCGGTCTCGGGGCGTTGGCGTCCGGACACCACCGTGCCGATCGCCACGTCCTCCTGTTCCGTCTGGCGATACAGCAGTACCTTGAATGCGGCCAGTAAGGTCATGAACAGCGTCGCGCCTTCGCGCCGGCTCAATGCCGCCAGGGCTTCGGTGGTGCGCTCATCGAGGACTGTGTTGCATCGGTCGCCGCGATAATCGTGCGACGCGGGGCGCGCGTAGTCGGCCGGCAGTTCAAGCCTCGGCATGCGTCCACCCAACTGCTTGCGCCAATACGCCATCTCCGCGGCGCAGTCCGCTCCGTCCAGCCAAGCGCGCTGCCATCGCGCATAGTCCGCGTATTGGATCGGCAACGCCGCAACCTGTGCGGGTTGGCCGACAAGCGCAGCTTTATAGAACGCGACCAGTTCGCCGATCAGCACCGCCGTCGACCAGCCGTCGGAGACGATGTGGTGGAGATTGATGAGCAGGATGTGTTCGTCGTCGTCCATACGCAGCAAGAGCACCCGGCACAGCGACCCATGCTCCAGATCGAAGGGACGGCCTACTTCCTGCATGAGAACCTCGGCCGCGCGCCGTTCACGCTCTTCCTGGGCGACAGCACGCAGATCGCGCAGGTCTGGTTCGACAGTCGCAGTGGGATGCACGAATTGCAGCGGCTCGCCCTCGATATCGGAAAATGTCGTACGCAACGCCGCGTGCCTTCGCACCACTTCGCGCAGGCCATCTTCGAAGGCGCGCATGTTCAGCGCCCCCTTGAGCCGCAGTGCTGCCGGCATGACGTAACCGATGGATCCCGGTTCGAGGCGATCCAGGAACCACAGCCGCCGCTGGCTGAAGGACGCCGGATGCGGTTGCGGGCGCTGCGCCTTCTCGCGCAGCAGGCGGGCCAGGAGCGCGCGCTTCTCCTGCGGCGAATGCTGGGTGGCGCGGTGCTGCTGGGAATCGTTCACTTCTCGTCCCCCTCCAGGAGCATGTCGTCAAGCAGCGTGTCGACTTCTGCGTCGGACAACTCGTCGATTCTCGACAGCAAATGTTCCTCCCGGGTAGATTCCGCGCGGATGGCGTCGGCGGCCGTGACCGCGACGCCGCCCTGCCGGAAAAGCACGTCGGCGAAACCTTCCAGGCTGGGCCATTCGAACAGGAGGCGGAGCGGGACATCGAGGCCGAAGGTCTCGCGGATTTTCGAAACGACCCGGATCGCCAGCAGCGAATGCCCGCCCAAATCGAAGAAGTGGTCGTGCATTCCGACCCGCCCGAGTTCAAGTACCTGCGCCCAGATCGCCGCCAGTTGTATTTCCTCGGGCGTGCGCGGCGCCACATAGTCGTTCGTCGCTGTTTCGCGCTCACCGCCGAGCGAGGCGAGCCGTTCGCGGTCGACTTTTCCGCTGACGGTCAGCGGCAGCGATTTCAGGCACACGAACGCCGCGGGGACCATGTACTCCGGCAAGCGCCGCTTCAGGAATGCGCGCAACTCGGCATCCGTGGGCCGCGCGTCCTGCGTATTGTGCACGACGAAATACGCGACCAACCGCGGTTCGCCGCTGTCGGTCGCCTGAACCATCACCGCCGCGTCACTCACCTGCGGATGCACGGCCAACGCGGCCTCGATCTCTCCCGGTTCGACGCGGAAGCCGCGGATTTTTGCCTGATGGTCGGCACGGCCGCAGAACTGCAGATTGCCGTCGGCCAGATAGCGCGCGCGGTCGCCGCTGCGGTACAAGCGGCTGCCCGGGATCGTGGCGAAGGGATCGGGAACGAAGCGCTCAGCGCTCAGGCCAGGTCGGTTGAGGTAGCCGCGCGCCACGCCCGCGCCGCCGATACACAACTCGCCGATCGCGCCGATCGGCAACGGATGCAGGTGTTCGTCGAGCACGTACACCTGGGTGTTGTCGATCGGGCGGCCGATCGGGATAGTGCGGTTGCCGCCGCCAAGGCCGGCATTGGCGGACACTTCATAGACCGTGCAACCCACCGTCGTTTCCGTGGGCCCGTACTCGTTGATGAGGCGTATCGCCGGCGCCTGCTTGCGCCAGAACTCGGCCCTCGCCGCATCCAGCGCTTCGCCGCCGACGACGAAGACAGCGGCCGCCGCATCCTGCGCGGCCTCGGGGAAGCCATGTTGCAACAGGCTCAGATGGGCCGGGGTCAGCTTGACCAGCGAGTAATGCTTACCCGCCGCCAATTCGGCAGCCAGCGCGGGCACTTCCTCGATCCCTTCGGGCAAAAGCACGATCCGGCGCCCAAGCAGCAGCGGCGCCCACAGGCTGGTGACCGTCGCATCGAACGACAGCGACGTGTTCACCGGCGCACCAGCGCCGGCCGCGGCGGCGTACCGATCGATGGCGAAGCGCAGGTAATTGATCACGTTGTCGTGGGAAAGCATGACCCCCTTGGGCACGCCGGTCGATCCCGACGTGTAGATGACATAGGCCAGGCCATCGCCCTGAATGTCCGCGCACGAGGACCCGACGGCCTGTTCGGCGATATTCGGCCCGTCCGCGGTAAGGCTCACGCAGCGCCCGGAGTAGGAAGACATCCGTTCCCGCAACGCATCGTCGAGCAACAAGACCTGCGCGCCGGCGTCTTCCAGCATGAACGTCGAACGCTCGGACGGAGCGGTGGGATCCAAGGGCAGGTAGGCCCCTCCCGCCTTCAAGATTCCCAACAGCCCGACGATCATCGGCAGCGAACGGCGCATGCACAAGCCGACCACCGCGTCCGCGCCAATGCCCAGGCCTTGCAGGTAGCGGCCGAGTTGGCTGGAGCGCTCGTCCAGCTCGCGGTAGCTCAGCCGTTCGTCGCCTTGCTCCACCGCTACCGCATCCGGCGTACGCGCGGCTTGCTCCATGAACAGTTCGTGCAGGCGGCGCGCCGGCGCGCGCGTGCGCGCGGTGTCGTTCCACTCGACCAGCAACATGCGGCGCTGGCCAGGACTCATCACCGGCAATTGCGACAGCGGCGTCCGCGCGTTCTCCGCCACGGCTTCGAGCAGGCTCTCGTAGCTCTCGATCAGGCGGTCGATCGTAGCGGCGTCGAACAGATCCGTCGCGTACTCCGCCCTGCCCCACAGCCCCGCCTCGTTCTCGAAGAAATCCAGCGACAGGTCGAACTTCGAGCTGGCATGTTCGTCGAGCACCGGCGCCAGGGTGAGCCCAGGCAGTTTCAGCTCGCTCGCCGGCTGGTTCTGCAGGGTGAACATCACCTGGAACAGGGGCTGGCGCGACAGGTCGCGGCGCGGCTGCAGTTCCGCGACGAGCTTTTCGAACGGAAGATCCTGGTGCGCATAGGCGTCGAGGGTCGTTTCCCGCACCCGTGCCAGCAATTCGACGAAGCTGGGATCGCCCGACAGATCGGTGCGCAGCACCAAGGTGTTGGTGAAGAATCCGATCATGCCTTCGGTCTGCTGGTGCGTGCGCCCGGCGATGGGCGAGCCGACCACGACATCGCGCTGGCCGCTCCAGCGGCCCAACACCGTCTGCAAAGCCGCCAGCAGCACCATGTACAGCGTTGCTGCTTCGCGGCGACCCAACGCCCGCAGTTTCTCCGCGCGCTGCGGCGTCAGTGCGAACGAGCGCCGCGCGCCGCGGAAGCTCGGCACGGCCGGACGCGGCCGGTCGGTCGGCAGTTCCAGCGCCGCGGGCATCCCGGACAGGCGACCGCGCCAGTACGACAGCTGCTGTTCCAGCGCGTCGCCCTGCAACCATTGCCGCTGCCACAGCGCGTAGTCGGCGTATTGGACCGGCAGCTCCGCCAGCGGCGAGGCGCGGCCGCTGCTGAAAGCCTCGTACAACGCCTTGACCTCGCCGATGAACAGGTTCATTGACCAGCCGTCGCTGACGATGTGATGCAGCGTGACCAGGACGACGTGACTCTGCGGCGCCAACCGCAGCAGACGCACCCGGCACGGCGCATCCTCGCTCAGGTCGAAGGGCCGCGCGGCTTCTGCGCGCAGGATTTCCGACATGACGGCGACGCGCTCGTTCGCCGCGATCGCAGACAGGTCTTCGCGCGCCAGCGCCACCGGGGCGGGCGCCTGGATCGCCTGGACGGGCTGCCCGTCGACCTCACGGAAACGCGTCCTGAGCACCTCATGCCGCCGGAAGATCTCCGTCAGCGTGCGTTCCAGTGCATCGGTATCCAGTTGCCCTTCCAAGCGTACCGCCGCCGGCATGTTGTACGCGGAACTGCCGGGCTCCAGGCGGTCGAGGAACCACAGCCGCTGCTGGGCGAACGACAGCGGCGGATCGCCCGGTCCGGACGCTCTGGAGAGCAATGGCGGCCGCGGTTTCGCGGTCTGGGCGGCTGGCGCCTGGATGCGCTGGGCGAGACCGGCGACGGTCGGCGCCTCGAACAGCAGGCGCAGCGTAACTTCCAGCCCGAATTCGTCACGGATTTTCGACACGACCTGGGTCGCGAGCAGCGAATGTCCGCCCAGATCGAAGAAGTTGTCGGCGACGCCGACGCGCTCCTTGCGCAACACCTGGGCGAAGATCTGCGCCAGCGACTTCTCCGCCGGCGAGCGCGGCTCGACGTAAGGGCGGTCTTCCGCCAGCGTCCGCCGCATCGTGCCCAGCGCCTTGCGGTCGATCTTGCCGTTGGGCGTCAACGGCAAGCGCTCCAGCAGGACGAAGGCGGAAGGCCGCATGTACTCGGGCAACCGCTCGCGCAGATGCTCCTTCAACGCCGCCGCGGCCTGCCCGGCGCTCCGCGCGCGCAGCGGAGCGTTCGCGTACGCGGACAAGTTCGCTGGCGCCGCTCCGGGCTGCGCCCACTGCGGCGGCAGCGCAGCCGCACTTGCGCGCACCACCACGTCGTAGCGCCCGTCGTCGCCTCCGGCAGCGAAACTCGCTTCGACCTGCAGGCCTTCGCGCTGCGCCATCTGCCACCACTGCTCCGGGTCGATGCCTTCGGCCTGCGCGCCGCGCAGCACCGCGCGAATCTGGCCGGCGCTGCCAGCCCGCATCACGTCCCGCAAGGCCGCCGCCGCGGCCAGCGCCGGCCACACGCGGGCGTTGGCGACGTTGCTCAAGCCGATCTCCGCTTCCCCGCCGCCGGAGGACTTGAGCTCCCGGGCCACCGCTTCCGGCGTCATGCCTGGCGTCCAGGTGCGCCAGCGCACTTCGCGCTCGGCAGATTCGTCCAGATGCAGCACCACGTCGTAACGGAACCGGCTCAGCTCATTGTCATAGCCGCCGCGCTTGGGCAAAACCTCGACTCGGCCCAGCCGCGGCCAGCGCGCTTTGAGTTGGCCGAACAGGCGGGCGTCGAGGGCCAGTTCTGTCTCGCGCTCCATGCCCTGCTCCACTCGCTGCCGCAAGGTGGCCGCCGCGACACCGTCTTCGGCCCGCTCCAGCTCCACCGATGCGTGGAACGCCTCGAGCAAAGGCAAGCTGCGTAGGTCGCCGAGGAAGATCCGACCGCGTGCGGCCATTTTGGGCAGTAACGCATCGAGCACGCGCAGCAGGTAATCCAGGCTCGGAAAATACTGGACCACGGAGTTGACGACGGCGGTATCGAAGGCGCCTGACTCCAGGCCGTCGAGTTCGTGGGCCTGGCGCTGCAACAGACGCACGATCCGATCCGCATCGGCGATGCGAGAAAGCCTGCGTCGTAGATGGTCCAGCGAAGCCGGAGAGAAATCCAGCCCAACATAGCGCTGACAGCTCGCCGCGAGGGGCAGCAGCAGAAGTCCGGTTCCGCAGCCGATTTCGATCAGTCGCGAGGGCCGCAGCGCGGCGATCCGCTCGACGGTGTGATCCACCCACAGACGCATATGCCCGGCGGCGATCGGCTGACCGGTGTAGGAGCTGGCCCAGCCGGCGATGTTGAAATCCGGGTCTTCGCCGGTACCCGCCGCATCGTAGGTCTTGTCCCAGACCATCTGCCATTGGTCGAGTTGCTCGACTTCGCCGGCGCGGCCGGCGGCGATCACGTCGGCGCCGGCGCGATCCGGATCGGCCACAACGTAGGCAATGAGCCGCAGGTCGCCGGGTTGCTCTTCGTGCGCGGCGACGACGGCCTCGGCGACCATCGGGTGCGCACGCAGCGAATTCTCGATCTCGCCGATCTCGATGCGGTGCCCGCGAATCTTGACCTGATGGTCGACCCGTCCGAGGAATTCCAGGCTGCCGTCGTCGCGATGGCGCGCGACATCGCCGGTGCGGTACATCCTGGCGCCGGGCCGCCCGCTGAAAGGATCCGGGACGAAACGTTCGGCGGTGAGCGCCGGTTGATGCAGGTAGCCGTGCGCTAGCCCGTCGCCGGCGATGTACAGCTCGCCGCGGGCGCCAATCGGCGCCAGGCCCAGCGCTGTGTCCAGCAGATAACAGCGCGTGTTGGCGATGGGATGCCCGAGTGACGAAAGCGCCTGCGCGCTCACCCGCGACAAGGTCGACCAGATCGTTGTCTCGGTGGGTCCGTACAGGTTATAGACCTCGCCGCGCCAGCCAAGCATCTGTTCGGCCAGGTCCGGCGGCAGTGCCTCGCCGCCGCACAGCATTTTCAGCGGATTCTCGCCACGCCACCCGCTCGCGGCCAGCATCCTCCAGGTGGATGGCGTGGCCTGCATGACTGTCGCTGAGGACTGGCGCAAGGCCTCGGCGAGCAGGAACCCGTCGCTCGCCACGTCACGGCCGACCACCACCACGCTCGCGCCTGCGATCAGCGGCAGGTACAACTCCAACCCGGCGATATCGAACGACAGCGACGTCACCGCGAGTAATACGTCGTCTTCGCTCAGTCCCGGGGCAAGGCGCATCGATGCGAGGAAGTTGCCGAGCGCGCCGTGCGGAACCTGGACGCCCTTCGGCCGGCCGGTCGAGCCGGAGGTGTAGATCACGTATGCCGCATCCTCGCCACCGATCTCCAAGGCCAGCGCAGTTGCCTCTTCCCGAGCGATCCTGGCCTGCTCGCGCTGCGGATCCAGCACACGCTTAGGTTTACCGACGCCCTGCCCCCACTGCGCCTGCGCATCGCAGACCAGCAGCGCCATGCCGGAGTCTTCGATCATCAGTTGCAACCGCGCGGGTGGATACGCCGGGTCCAGCGGAACATAGGCTGCGCCCAACTTCATTACCGCCAGTAGCGTTTCCACCATCTGCACCGAGCGCTCCTGGCCGATACCGACCAGCGATCCCCGGCCCACGCCCTGTCGTTGCAGGTAGCGGGCCAGGCGGTTGGAGTTTTCGTCCAACTCGCGATACGTGCGCCGCTGCTCGCCGCACGAGACGGCAAGGCGATCCGGGCTGCGCCGCGCCTGTAGCGCGAACAGCGCCGGAACGGTGTGCGCGACCGCCGTCGCTGCGGTGTCGTTCCAGTCGCGCAACAGAGTCTGCCGTTCGCGCAAGGACAGCATCGCCAGTTCGCTGATCGGAGCGCGCGGGTTCTCCGCGATGGCCTCCAGCAAGGTTTCGAAGTGCCCCATCAAGCGCTCGATGGTCGCTTCGCGGAACAGGTCGGTGTTGAACTCCCAGGCATGGTGCAGCCCTTCCGCCAGCGTCATCGCGGACACGGAAAGATCGAACTTCGAGGTCGGCGGCACCAGATCCACCAGCCCCAAGGTCAGTCCCGGGATCTTCAGCGAACCCATCGGCGCGTTCTGCAGCGCGAACCAGACCTGGAACAGCGCGGACCGGCTCAGATCACGCTGTGGCTGCAGCACTTCCACCACCCGTTCGAATGGCAGGTCCTGGTTGTCGTACGCGCCGAGTGCCGCTTCGCGGACGCGCGACAGGATGTCGCAAAAATTCAGCGCGCCGTCGAGCTGGGTACGCAGCACCAGGGTGTTCACGAAGAAGCCGATCAGGCCTTCGAGCTCTTCGCGTTCGCGGTTGGCAATCGGAGTTCCCACGCACAGGTCGGTCTGTCCGGTGTAGCGGTAGAGCGCGACCTGGAACGCGGCGACCAGCGTCATGAAGATCGTTACCCCCTGGTCCTGGCTCAAGGCCTCGAGTTTGTCGAGGGTGGCCTTGGGCAGGATCGAATAGCGTGTGGAGCCGTTGAAGGTCTGCACCGCCGGGCGGGCGAAGTCGGTCGGCAGATCCAGGGTCGGCGGCGCGTCCGCCATCCGTTCGCGCCAGTAGCGCAGTTGCTGATCCAATATCTCGCCGGCCAGCCATCGCCGCTGCCAATAGGCGAAATCCGCGTATTGAACCGGAAGTTCGGGCAAAGGCGAAGCTTCTCCGCGCGAGTAGGCAGCGTACAGCGCGGCGAATTCGCGCACGAAGACGCCGATCGACCAGCCGTCGCTGACGATGTGGTGCAAAGTCAACAGCGCGATGTGGTGGTCGTCCTCCAGCTTGATCAGCAGCATCCTGATCAGCGGACCGCGCGCCAGATCGAATGGCCGGGTGAACTCGGCCATCGCCGCCCGCCGCGCTTCGGGTTCGCGTTCGGTTTCGGGCTCCGCGCTCAGGTCCAGTAACGGTATCGCCACTGGCGCGACGGCGTCGATCGTCTGGAACGCCTGGCCTTGCCGATCCTCGAACCGAGTACGCAGCGATTCGTGCCGGCGCACGATCTCGTCGACACTCTTCTGCAGCGCGGACACATTGAGGTCCCCGCGCAGGCGCACCGCCGCGGGGATGTTGTAGAACGAACTGCCGGGCTCCATCTGATCGAGGAACCACAGCCGCTGTTGGGCGAACGACAGCGGCAGGCTGGCCGTCCTGGGAGTGGGTTGCAGGGGGAAATCCTGCACGCGCCGCCCTGACTTGCGCGCATCGTCGATCAGCCGGGCCATGCCGGTGATGGTCGGCGCTTCGAACACGCTGCGCACCGGCAGCTCGACTTGGAAGGTCTTGTTGACCCGCGAAATCACCTGTGTCGCCAGCAGCGAATGGCCGCCGACCGCGAAGAAATCGTCCTCCACGCCGATCCGGTCCAGGCCCAACACCTGGCGCCAGATGCTCGCCAGCACTTCCTCGGTCGGCGTACGCTCGCGGGCCGCCTGGCCTTGCTCGCGCGACTCGCTGCGCTCCGGCGCCGGCAGCGCTGCGCGGTCGATCTTGCCGTGCACGGTCAACGGCAGCGCGTCGACGAAGGCGAACGCCGAGGGCAGCATGTACTGCGGCAGGCGCGCACCAAGCTGTTCCTTCAATTGCGAGATCAGCCCGGCGGCGAGTTTCGGCTTGACCGGCGCGTTGGTATAACGCGGCCAATGCGGCGGCGCGGACGAGCGGTCGATCCAGCGGATTGGCGCCAGTGTGCTGCCGCGCTCGCGGATGGCGACATCGTAGCGGCCGTCGGTCGCGCCGCGGGCCCAACTCAGCTCGACCTCGAAGCCTTCGGCCTCCAACCGCCACCACTCTTCGGGATCGATGCCCTCCTCTTCCGGGACCAACAGTTGCTCGTAGTGCAATTGCTCGACACTGCACTCCTGCGGCGGATCGCGCAGCAGCCCGGCCGCGGCGACCGCGGTGGCGATGCGCGCGTTGGCCACGTCGCGCAGGCACAGCTCCCCGCCGCCGCCGACCTTGAGCCGGTAGCGCGCCTCCAGCGGCGTCAGCTCCGGCTGCCACGTCAGCCATTGCGGGTCGCGATCGGGTTCAGCCCGGTCCAGATGCAGGATCACGTCGTAGCGAAAGCCGTTGAGCTCGTTCGCGTACCCGCCGCGTTTGGGCCGGATCTCGACCGCGCCGATGCGTGGGAATCGAGTCGGCAGCGCGGCGAAGAAGCGTGGATCGAGCACCAGTTCGCGATCGCGTTGCATGGCCGCCTCAATGCGATCGTTCAACCGCTCCAGCGGCAACGTCGGATCCGCGTGGGTGAGTTCGACCGAGGCATGCATCGCGCGCAGCAACGGCAGGCTGCGAATGTCGCCGAGGAAAACGCGCCCGCCCGCCCCCAACTTCGGAAGTAGGCGCTCGATGACGAGGAACAGGTAATCCAGGCTCGGAAAATATTGGATGACGGAGTTCATCACAGCGGTATCGAACCCGGCTTCCGGCAGATCCTCAAGCTGGTGCGCGGCGCGCTGCAGCAACTGCACCCGCTCGTTCAGATCGGCGCGACGGCGCAGGCCTCGGCGGACAGAGGACAGCGAAAAGCCGGAGAAATCGAGGCCGGTGTAGTGCGCAGTGAGCGGCGCCAGAGGGAACAACAGCAAACCGGTACCGCAGCCGATCTCGAGGGTGCGCGTGGGACGCAGGCGCTCGATTCGCTCAACTGTGTGATCAACCCATAGCCGCATCTGCTCGGCGGGAATCGGCTCGCCGGTAGACGAACTTTTCCAACCGGCGATGTTGAACTCCGGATCCGCCCGGGTTTCGTCCGCCGCGTAGTCGATCTCCTCGAAGGTTTCCTGCCACTGCGACAATTGCTCGGTCTCCAACGATTCGTCGCGATATTCGGTGTCCTGGACCAGGTACGCGACCAGGCGCTTGTCGCCTGGCTGGTCTTCGCGCGCCATCACGAACGATTCGCGGATTGCCGGATGCTGGCGCAGCAGGGATTCGATCTCGCCGACTTCGATGCGGAATCCGCGCAGCTTGATCTGATGGTCCACTCGACCGAGGAACTCGATGCTGCCGTCGGGCAGCCATCGTGCCAGGTCGCCGCTGCGATAGAGCCGTTCGCCTGGGCGCCGGGAGAACGGGTGCGGGACGAACTTCACGGCGGTCAGTCCTGATTGCGCCAGATAGCCGCGGGCCAGTCCGGCGCCGCCGATCATCAGTTCGCCCGGCGCGCCGACCGGAAGCGGCTGCAGGTCGGCATCGAGGATATAGGCCTGCGCGTTGGCGACCGGCCGGCCGATCGGAGGCGTCTCGGTCGCCGATTCGTCGCAACGGGCGTAGCTGGCCCACACCGTCGTTTCCGTCGGCCCGTAGGCATTGAACAGGCGGCGACCGGGCGCCCACTTGCGGACCACTTCGCGCGAACAGCTGTCGCCGGCGGAGACGATGGTGTGCAAGTGCGGAAGATCGGCCAGTTCCAATGCCGCCAGCACCCCAGGGGTGGTGTCGAAGATCGAAATCGCCTTGTCGCGCAAGACCTGCACGAGCTCGGGACCAGGCCGGACCGCGTCGCGGTCCGCCAGGCAGAGGGTGCCGCCATGCGCAAGCGCCAGGCAGATCTGCAATACCGAGGCGTCAAAACCGAACGACGCGGACTGGAGCACGCGTTCGCCGTCGAGCGGACCGTATGCGACGGCCTGTGCGAGCGCCAGGTTGCGAAGCCCAGCATGGCTGAGCATGGCGCCTTTCGGCGTGCCGGTGGTACCGGACGTATAGATGACGTAGGCCAGATCGTCGGCGTCGACAGCTGCGGGCCGGTGCGCGGCGAAGTCCCCGGCGGCGGCATCCGCGCCGGCCACGGCCTGCGCGTCGAGCCGGAGCACCGGCACCGGCGCTGCCGGCGGCAGCGCGGCATCCTGGATCAGCAGCTTGAGCCCCGAGTCGCGGACGATGAACTCGCGCCGCTCCTGCGGGTACTGCAAGTCGATCGGCACGTACGCGGCACCGGCCTTGAGTATGCCGAGAAATGCGATCAGATACCGCTCCGACGGGCCGGCGAGCAGGCCGACACGGTCATTCGCTCGCACCGCGTACTCGTGCCGAAGACGGGCGGCGAGCCGATCGGCGGCAAGGTCGAGTTCGGCATAGGTCAGCGTGGTGTCGCCGTATTCGGCCGCGATCCGTTCGGGGTAACGGCGCGCCTGCGCTTCGAACAACTGGTGGAACAGATCCGAGGACGGCAACGGCTGCTCGGTGGCGTTCCAGGCGTCCAATATCCGCTGCCGCTCATCCGCGTCGAGCAGCGGCAGACGGGCGATCGCCGTCGCTGCGGCGGTTTCTGCGACCGCGCCTTCGAGCAGCGCCAGCAGGCTGCGCCTCATCCGTTCGACCGTGGCCGCATCGTAGAGCGCGCCGTTGTAGTGAAGCTCCAGGGTCAGCTCGCCGTCCGTCTTCAGCGCCGAGAGCTTGATGCGGAACGCGTCCGTGCAGTTGTATTGGCGGCGGGCCTGGAAACTCAGATCGCCAACCTGGACGCTGCTACCGCAGTCGACGAACTCGAATCCGAACGGAAATTCCGACGGTTCCAGCGCTGCGCCTTGCTGTTCCCTGTACGCGACCCAGGAGAAGTAGCCCCGGTGCCCGGCCGCCTGGCGAACCGCTTCGGCCACTTGGGTCGCGGTTTCATCGAGTCGGAATTTGCCGTCGAAGTAAGCGTGTATCGGCAACCACCGCGCGTATAGCCCGGGCAGGTCCAGCAAGGCCTCGCTGCTCGCGCGGTCGTCGAACAGCTGCCAGACGACGATGTCCTGCTCACCCGTCAACCGCCACAACGCGATCTGCCAGCAAGCCAGCACGAAGGTGGCCTCGTCCGTGCCGCAGCGGCGTGCAGCGGCTTCGATGCCGGCAGCGCCTCCTGGTGTATCGATCAGGCGCAGCGAGCGTGGCGCGAAAGCCGCATCCTGCTCCGGCCGCGTTTCAGCGAACAACGCCGGCGACGGATAAGCTTGCAGCGTTTGTGCGAACCAGCGTTCGACCGCGTCCGAGGCATCGTCCGGGTCGGACTCCGCATACTGGAGCTCGGCGTAGTCGGCATACTGGATCGCCTCCTCCTCCTCCGCTTCGGGTCGCTCCGCCTGCCGCGCGAAGTAACGGCCGAGTTCCTGCGCGAGAATCCTCGCCGTGGCCGCGTCCGCGCACGGCGCGGGCAGCGCAATCACCAGTTCGCTGCTGCTTTCGCTCAGCACCAGCCGAGTCACCTGCAACGCGGACGGATGCTCGGGGTCGATGCCGCGGTGGACGGCGGCGGACAGATAGGCGTCGCGATGTTCCGATTGCTCCGCCGCGCTGCACGCGCGCAGATCGACCGTTGCGCATATCACCTGCATGCGATCACCGATGACCTGCAGCGGAAGCGCCGCGCCCGGCGGCAGATGGAAGTAGGTGCGCAGCACCTCGTGGCGGCCGACTACCCAGCCCAGCGCCTGCTCGAGAACCCGGCTATCGAGGTCGCCGTCGATCGACAACAACCCGGCCCAGTTGCATGGCCAAACCTGCTGCAACCGCCAGACGTGCTTCTGATGCGGCGACACACGATAGCCTTCCAGCGTTTCCTTGTTCATAGTCACATCCATCGGGCGGGCGCCAATCGGAATTACAGGTGAAGAGTCTTTTGTCCGAACAACCGTTCCGCCTCTACGCCGCGCTCCCTGCAGGTGGCCAGGAACCGGTCGGACTCGGTGATCTGCAGCGAATCGGCGGTCCAGTTGATGCTCATGATGTAGCTCAGCCACGGCTCGAGTCCCATCGCGTACACATAGGCCTTCTTGCAGCGCAGGCTGTCGGCCAGCTCGATGGCGCGCGTGTAGTTGCACGCCGAACCCTGGCGCGAGTAGTCCATCTCGCGGCTCTGCTTGCGCAGCATCAACGGGCCGTAGAACCACGACGGCGGCGCTCCGTCGCATTCCATGCCCAGGAACAGCGCATCGATGTCGCCATACTCGGCATGCAGGTGCCGGTAGAGCTGCGTCTCAAGATTGCAGGCGTCGGCGGCGACCACGATCGATTTGTTGCAGGCGCGGACCAGGTATTTGATCCGGCTGTGCAGATTCAGATCGTGATGCTCGCCGAGGAACGGCAGCGCGGTGAGGCTGCCGCCTTCGAATTCGATGCTTTCGAATTCGTCCAGGCCGATGACCTTGCGGAATCCGAGATGGCTGAGCAGCAACTGCAACGACGGGTCGGCCAAGGCGCCTCGGTTGTTGCGGGGAACCACCACACAACCTACCTTGTGGCGCAACTGCAGCAGCGATTCCAGCACCACGTGGTCGAGATGGGCGTGGGTGATGATGACGTAATCGATCACCTCCGGCAGATCGGCGTAGGTCTGCCGTTCGATACTGCTTTCGTACTCGTAGCTGATCATCGGATCGGTCAGGATGCTGACCTCGCGGGTTTCGATCAACAGACAGGCATGGCCGAAATAGCGCACACGTACGCCGTCCGATGCGAACCCGGCTTTCGGGCGCGGTTGCGGCTCGACCTGGGTGAACAGTGTGTCGAACAGCGGCCGGTCCGCGGCGCCCACCTCCAGTAGTTCGGCGATCTCGTCCACCGGCCGCGGCGTGCGCTTCATCGCGAACAGTTCGTCCAGCCGCGGGTCGTCGAAGGCGAGGTTCAGGCACAGATAATCGCTGCCGGGCAGGCGTGGCGTGCTCAGTACGAACGGTCGCTCGTCGCTGTCCACCAGCGACAGGCCGATGCTTTGCGAGGCGCGGTCGTAGACCGGGGTGCGATAGAGCAGCTGTTCGATCAGCCGGAACGAGGGCACGTGATTCAGATCGTAGGTGAGCTCGACATAACCCTTCAGCGCGTCTGGAATCTGCGCGTACAACGGCTCGAGCGAGAAGCCCTTGGCTTCCCGGCGCATCAGCTGATCCAGCGAGCGGATGTTTTCGGCGAACTCCAGGATCGGCTTCGCCTGCGTGAGCGTGCGGTCCAGCAGCGCCTGGATCTCCGGCACCCGGCTCTCGGCGTAGTTCATGAACGGTCCGCCGATCATCGACGGGTCCTGCGACGCCGTCGCGTGTGTTTCGGGCGACAGCACATACGACTTCATGATCTGGATCTGCGAATTGGCCAGGAACATCGCGCCGCTGGCCGGCGGTACCGCCAGCGACACGGCATACCACTGGCGCAGCAACGGTTCGGTGCGCGCATTGGCCTTCAGATACGACGGCGTGCTCTGCATTAGCGGTTCTCTCCCTTGCCGTCGATGAGGACGGGTTTTCGCCGGATGGTTTTGAGTTTTTCGCGCATGGTGTCCTGCGCCGGCGTTAGTGCCGGCGTTTTCGCGCCCGCCGGGCCCTCGTCCGCGCTGAACACCGGAATCGCGTTCAAGCGGGTGTCCGGCTCGGCGGCGACGTGGCGCAGGATGGTTTCGTACTGGCGCAGCAGCCGCTGCATGGTCGAGGCGCGGTACAGGTCGGTGTTGTAGTTGATCTGCGCCTTGATGCCGTCCTGATCCAGGTCGGTGATCGACAGCGCCCAGTCCACTTTCGATTCCCCGCCGTCCACCTCGATGCGCCGCAATCGCAGGCGGTCGTTGCCCACGTCGATGGCCTGCGCCGTGTCCGGGTAGTTGTGCAGGCCGAACAGGATCTGGAACAGCGCCTGGCGGTCCAGGTTGCGCTCAGGCCGCAGCACTTCCACGAGTTTCTCGAACGGCAGGTCCTCGTGCGCATAGGCATCGACCGCGACCTTGCGGACCCGATCCATCAGCTCTGTGAAGCGCGGGCCACCGGACACGTCGACGCGCATGACCAGGGTATTGACGAAGAAGCCGATGACCGATTCGGTTTCCGTGCGGTTGCGGTTGGCGACCGGGGTGCCAATGACGATCTCTTCCTGTCCGGTATAGCGCTGCAGCAAGGCGACGAAGGCGGCGAACAGCGTCATGAACAGCGTGCAGTCGCGGCGCTTGCCCAACTGCCGGATGCGATCGCTCAGCTCCGGCGCGATCACGTGGGTTTCCAGGCGGCCGAGGTGGCGCTGCACGGCCGGGCGGGGAAAGTCGGCGGGGAATTCCGACACCGGCAGGTTGCCGGCCAGTTGCCGCGTCCAGTAGTCCAACAGCTTGTCCAGCGACGCGCCGCTCAGGCGTTCTCTTTGCCAAACCGCGAAGTCCACGTAGCGGATCGGCACCTCCGGCAGCGCGTTCGGCTGGCCGTGCGAGATCGCTGCGTAAAGAACCAGGATCTCGCGCAGCAGCAGACGGTTGGACCAGCCGTCGGTGATGATGTGGTGCATCTCGAGCAGCGCCGTGTGTTCGTGTTCGTCGAGCCGGATCAGGCTGACCCTCAGCAGCGGCCCGCGCGTTAGATCGAACGGCCGTGCCGCCTCTTCTTGCGCCAGCCGGCGCAACTCGGCTTCGCGCTGTTCGGGCGGCAGGCCGCGTAGGTCGTGACAGGCGATCGGCACCGCCGTCGGCGGTGCGATGATCTGCACCGGCCGGCCGTCGGCGCTGGCGAAGCGGGTGCGCAGCGATGCGTGGCGGCGCACGATGGTGTCGATGGCCGCGGCGAGCGCGTCGCGGTCCAGCGGTCCTTCGATGTGCAGCGCCAGCAGCGGTTCGTTGTAGAACGCGTTGCCCGGCGCCATCTGGTCGAGGAACCACAGCCGCTGCTGCGAAAACGACAACGGGTACGCGTCGGCGTCGGCCGCCCTGGCGATGACGTCGGCTTCCGGGGAGCTGATACCGCGTTGTTTCAGCATCAATCGGAACAGCGCCTGCTTCTCCGGCGGCAACCGACCGATGCGGTCAGACAGTTCGTTCACGATCGCTCTTCTCCCTCCAGGCGCCGTTCGACTTCCTGTTCGTCCAGGGCTTCGATCTCGGCCAGCAGGCTGGAAATCTCGAGCAGGTCCTCCTCGGGCGCCTGCCCTTCGCGGATGATGTCGGCCAGCCCGGCGACGCTGGGACGTTCGAACAGGGCGCGCAGCGGCAATTGCTGCTGGAAGGCCTCGCGCAGCCGCGACATCAACTGCACGGCGAGCAGCGAACTGCCGCCGAGTTCGAAGAAATTGTCATAGACGCTGATTTCCTCGATGCCGAGTACCGAACGCCCGACCTCGACGATGATGCGCTCGATCTCGTCCCTCGGGCCGACCAGATCGCTTCGCTGCGGCTTGCCGGCCGCCGCCGCGTGCGCCGCCGTCTCCGCGCGTGGCTCCATGGATTTCCCGGCGGGCTTGTTCTCCAGCGATTCCAACCTGACCCACTGGTCGGTGCGTAGCTTGAGATCGCCGGTGGCAAGGATCAGTTGCGGCGTGTCGGCGATGGCGAGCGCACGCCGGAAACATTCGACGACTTCCTCATCCGACATCACCAGCTTCGCCAGCTCGTTGCCGAAATGGGCGCCGCTGCTCTCGCCTGCATCCACGGGTATCTCGCGCCGGTGCCAGCTCTCCCAGTTGATCGTCCGCCACGGCAGTCCGCGCTTGCGGGCGTGCTGCGCATAGGCGTCCAGAAACAGATTCGCCGACGAATAAGCGATGAAACCCAGCCCGCCGAGGATCGGCGACAGCGAAGAGGTGAACAGGCAGAAGTCGATCTCGCGCCCCTGCAAGGCCTGTTCGAGCGCGAACAGGCCTTCGACCTTGGGTGCGAACATGCGTTCGCAGTCGGCGCGCGTAACGGTGACCAGCGGCGTGTGCTCCTGCAGGCCGGCCGCATGGACAACGCCGTGCAGGGCGCCGAAGTAGCCGGCCGCTTCGCCAACGAGATCGCGCAATTGCTGCGCGTCGGCCAGGTCCAGCGGCCTGACCAGCACTTCGGCGCCGAGCGCTTCGAGTTCGAGCAGTTTACGCAGGCGCCAGGCGCTCTGATCCGCGTCATCGGCGGCGGCGATGATGCCGTCCCATTGCTCGCGCGGCGGCAGCGCCTGCCGCGCGGTCAGGATCAGCTTGGCCCGGTAGGTCTGCGCGAGGTGCTTGGCCAGCAACAGGCCGAACCGGCCCAATCCGCCCAGGATCAGATAGACGCCGCCTTCGCGCAGTGGCGGGCGCGCGTCGGAGTGTTCGCGCACCGGCACGGGTTCGTAGGCCCGCAGCCAGCGCGAACGTCCCCGGTAGGCGACGGCGGGCTCACGCTCCGCAGCGAAAAACTCGGCCAACAGAACGTCAGCCAGCGCATCGGTGACCGCATCGCCCGGCGCAGCCGGCAATTCCACGTCGATGTTGCGGCAACGGAGGTTGGCGTGTTCCTGTGGCATCACCAGACACGGTCCGAGCGCCAGCGATTTCTCCGGCACGATGGATTCGTTGCCCGACAGATCGTGCAGGCGATTGGCGACCAGCCACAGCTCGACCGGATCGACCAGGTTGGCCTTCGCCATCGCCTGCGCCAGACGCAGCAGCGCATAGAATCCTTGATCGACGATCCGCGCGTCCACATGATCGGGATTCGGATCGCCACAAGCCGTGGTCTCTCCTGCGCGATCGAGCATCCACAGATGGACGATATGCCGCGGCTTGCGATCCGATTGCAACAGGGTCTGAAACAGCCGGTCCCACTCCGGCGCGGCCGCCGGATCGATGCGGAAGTCGCCTTCTTCGGCCTGCGCCGCCTGCGTTTCGGGAAAGACCCGCACGCAGCGCTGCCCCTGTGTTTGCAGGCGCCGCACTATGCGCTCGCCGATGCCTTCGGCGTCCATCAGGATCAGCCAGGTCGAGGCCGCGTGCGCATCGCCGGCGACAGGCGCGGCCGGCGGCAAGGCACGCTTCCACGACGGCAGGTAGAACCAATCGGCCATGCGCGGCTTCTTGTGGATCTGTGTCTGCGCCGCGGCCTGCTCCTGCATCAACGGCTTGGCGTCGACCCAGAACCGCTGCCGCTCGAACGGATACGTCGGCAACGGCAGGCGCTGGCGGCGCTGCCCGGCGTACGGCCCAGGCCAGTCGATCTTGCCACCGGCCAGCCACAGCCTCGCCAGGGCGCCCCACAGGTGCGCGCCGTCGCTGCGGCCGTCGCGGGCGTGGCGCATCAGCGGAATGACAGCGGGACCATCGGTTGCCGCACGATGGGCGCGGGCCAGCTCGCACAGCGCATGGCCTGGACCGACCTCGAGCAGGATCCGCTTGGGCTCCTTTTGCAGCTCGGCGATCCCCGCGGAGAATTCAACGCTCTGGCGCAAGTGCCGCAGCCAATAGTCCGGAGTCGCCACTTCCGACCCGGCCCAAGTCCCGCTGACGTTCGACACATACGGGATTCGCGGGAAATTAAACACCACCTGGTCGAGCACTTCGCGCAACGGCGCGAGCGCCGGATCCATCATCGACGAGTGGAACGCGTGCGAGGTGCGCAGTCGCTGGCAATGGATGTCCTTGGCCTTGAGCGCTTTCTCCAGTGCGTCCATCGCGGCCGCCGGGCCGGACACAACGCACGCATCCGGTGCGTTAACCGCTGCCAGCGACAGGTCACCGCCGAGCCAGTCGCGTACCTGCGCTTGCGGAAGCCGCACCGCGAGCATGGTGCCACCGTCCAGCGCCTGCATCAGCCGGCCGCGCGCGGCGACCAGCCGCAGCGCGTCCTCCAGCGACAGTACGCCGGCGATGCACGCCGCCACGTACTCGCCGAGGCTATGCCCGATCATGGCCTGCGGCTCGATCCCCGCCTGCATCAGCCAGCGTGCCAGCGCGTACTCGACGACGAACAACGCTGGCTGGGCGACTGAAGTCTGATCGACCGCCGCGGTGCCAGCCACGCCTGCGGACCGGAACAGCACTTCGACGAGATCGAAATCGACATGCGGCCGCAGCAGCGTGGCGCAGCGATCGACCTGCTCGCGGAACAGCGGTTCGCCGGCGTAGAGGTCCGCGGCCATGCCTTCGTATTGCGAGGCCTGGCCGGGAAACATGAACACCAGCGGCCGGAATCCTGGCTCCGCCGTCGCTGTCAGCAGGCGCTCGCGATTGTCGCTGTCCAGGACCTGGATCGCGTCGGCAGTGTCCCGGCAGATCACGGCGCGGCGCACGCCGAATGGTTTGCGACCGACCTGCAGGGTGTAGGCGACATCGGCCAGGGGCGCTTGCGGATGCGTTTTGAGGTAGCCGCTCAGGTTCGCGGTCGCGGCGTCGAGCGCGCTCTGGGTCTTGGCCGAAAGCACGAGCAACTGCCACTCCCGCGCCGGCCCCGACGGTTCCGGCTCGGGCGCGTCTTCGACCACCACGTGCGCGTTGGTTCCGCCGATGCCGAGCGAGCTGACGCCAGCGCGACGCGGGGTCGCGCTTCGCTTCCATTCCCTCAATTCGACGTTGACGAAGAACGGGCTGGAGGCGAAGTCGATCCTCGGATTGGGCCGAACGCAATGCAGGCTGGGCGGAATGGCGCCGTGTTCCAGCGCCAGGATCGTCTTGATCAATCCGGCTACGCCGGCCGCCGCATCCAGATGGCCGATGTTGGTCTTCAAGGAGCCGATGGGGCAGTAGCCGCGCTTGTCGGTGCTCGTGCGGAAGGCTTCGGTGAGGGCCTGGATCTCGATCGGATCGCCAAGCGCGGTGCCGGTACCGTGCGCTTCCACGTAACCGATGGTGTCGGCGCTCACGCCCGCGTTGGCGAGCGCCTCCACGACCACCGCAGCCTGCCCTTGAACGCTGGGGGCGGTGAATCCGACTTTCAGCGAGCCGTCGTTGTTGATCGCCGAGCCCTTGATGACCGCGCGGATATGGTCGCCGTCGGCCAGCGCGTCCTCGAGCCGCTTCAGCACCACCACACCGACGCCATTGCCGAACACGGTGCCCTGCGCCGCGGCGTCGAACGCGCGGCAGTGTCCGTCGGGCGCGAGGATGCCGCCCTCCTGGTAGAAATAGCCCGAGCGCTGCGGCACGCGCACCGCCACCCCGCCGGCCAGGGCCAGATCGCACTCGCCGTTGAGTAGCGCCTGGCAGGCGATGTGGGTGGCCACCAGCGACGTCGAACAGGCGGTCTGGACAGCCAGGCTGGGACCGTTCAAGCCCAGTTTGTAGGAAACCGTGGTGGTGAGGTAATCGACGTTGTTGCCGATGCCGATCTGGGCCATGCCGACCGAGTCGTGCAGGGACGGGTTCGAATACAGATTGAGAAGATAGGTGCTCAGCAGGGAGCCGGCGTAGACCCCGACCGTGCCGGCGACCGCCTCGGCGTGGTAGCCGGCGTTCTCCAGCGCTTCCCAGGCGCATTCCAGGAACACCCGGTGTTGAGGATCCATGACCTCGGCTTCCTTCGGGGTGAACTCGAAGAAACCCGCGTCGAAAAACTCCGCGTCATCCAGAATCGCGCCGGCCGGCACGTGATCCGGGCGGTCGGCGGCGGCGCGGCCGAGGCCGGGAAGTTCCAGTTCCTCCGGGGCCAGGCGGCGAATCGATTCGACGCCGTCGCGCAGGTTGCGCCAGAACTGGGCGATATCCGCGGCGCCAGGAAAGCGGCCGGCAAGACCGACGACGGCGATATCGCAACCGCCGGCCGCGGCGGCATCCCGATCAGAGTGATTCATCACCAGTCTCCTTTCCCATAGTCCTCACAGCACGATCCTTATCGAGCACGATGTCTTCGCACGCGATCCCTTCCGCAACATCGGTTCAAGGAACCTCGCCGCGCGGGCGACCGCGACGGGCCTGCCGCCGCTTGCCGCGTTCCAGGCTTTGCCGATACGCGGCCGGGACCTCGCCCGCGTTGGCGCCGGCGCGCGATGCCGCCAGCGCGCCGATCGTCGGGTACTTGAACAACTCCGCCACCGACAGGTCGATGTCCAGGCGCTCCTTCAGCAGACCCTGGACGCGCACGATCGAGAGCGATTGGCCTCCCAGTTCGAAGAAATTGTCGTCGACGCCGACCGCCTGCAGATGCAGCACCTCGCGCCAGATCTGCGAGATGTTCTTTTCCAATTCGGTCCGCGGCGGCGTCATCGCGACCGGGCCACCAGGCCGGCTACGGTCCGGAGCCGGCAAGGCCAGCCGGTCGACCTTGCCGTTCGGCGTCAGCGGCAAGCGCGCGAGCGGTATCGAGACCGAAGGCAGCAAATGCTCTTGCAGGCTGAGCTTGAGGAAATCGCGCAGTTCGCCCGGTTGCAGGTCCTGCCCATGCTTGCACGCGTAGTAGGCCACCAGGCGTCGTTGGCCCGGCTCGTCCTCGCGCGCGACCACCACCGATTCGCGGATGGACGGATGCTCGCGCAGCGCAGCCTCGATCTCGCCCAGCTCGATGCGGTATCCGCGGATCTTCACCTGATGATCGCGGCGACCGAGGTACTCGAGATCGCCGTCAGACGTGTAGCGGGCCATGTCGCCGGTGCGGAACAAGCGGTCGCCCGGCCGGTCGCCGTAGCGATCGGGAACGAACTTCGTTGCAGTCAGGCCGGGTGCGTGCAGATAGCCCTGGGCCAGATTGGCGCCGCCCACATACAGCTCTCCGGGCACGCCGACCGGCACTGGCTCCAGATCGTGGCCGAGCAGATAGATCCGCGTGTTCGCTATCGGCCGTCCGATCAGCCCCGGCGCGGCGGCTTGCGTGCGCCCGCTGGCTTCGCAGAACGTCACATCCGCCGCGACTTCCGACGATCCGTACAGGTTGAGCAGCAGCGCCGCCGGCAAGGCGGCACGGAAACGCTCGATCAGATCCGGCGGCAGCGCTTCGCCGCTGCTCACCCAGAACCTCAGCTTGGGCAGTCGCGCGCCGAGGTCGGCGACGTCCAGCAACATTTGCAGCAGCGACGGCACGAGCACAATGCGCGTGACTTCGGCGTCGGCGAGGCGGTCGATCAAACGCCTCGGATCGTTCGCCACTTCGTGCGCGACGACCGCCACGCTCACGCCTTGCAGCAGCGGGCCGAAGATTTCCCAGACGGAATCGACGAAGCTCAGCGCCGTCTTGTGGCAGCAGACCTCTCCTTCCGCGAACGGATAGGCGCGCCACATCCACTCGAAGCGGTTGGCGGTGGCGCCGTGCAGGCCGACCACGCCCTTGGGCCGGCCGGTCGAGCCCGAGGTGTAGATCACGTACGCCGCATCGTCGGCGCCGATCTCCAACGCAGGCGCGGTCGCCTCTTCGCAGGCGATCGCGGCCTGCTCGCGTTGCGGGTCCAGCACGCGCTCGAGCTTGCCGACGCCCTGCGCCCACTGCGCCTGCGCGTCGCCGACCAACAGCGCCATACCGGAGTCCTCGATCATCAGCCGCAACCGCGCCTGCGGATACGCTGGATCCAGCGGCACATAGGCCGCGCCGGCCTTCATCACCGCCAGCAGCGACTCCACTGCCTGCACCGAACGCGCCAGGCAGATTCCGACCAACGATCCGCGGCCCACGCCTTGCCGTTGCAGGTAGCGGGCCAGGCGGCTGGAATTTTCATCCAACGCGCGATACGTGCACCGCTGACTGCCGTCCGTAACCGCAACGCGGTCCGGGCTACGCCGTGCCTGCAGCGCGAACAGTTCCGGGATCGTCGTCGCGGCCGGCGGCGTGGTCGCGGTGTCGTTCCAACCGTGCAGCAATCCCTGTCGTTCGCGTGCGGACAGCATCGCCAGCTCGCCGACCGGCGCGCCCGGATCGTCGGCGATGGCTTCCAGCAAGGATTCGAAATGCCCGAGCAAGCGCTCCACGCTCGGCAGGTCGAAGCGCCTCTCGTCGTAGACCATCCGGATCGACAGCGATTCGCCTGGAACGATCAGCAGCGTCATCGGGTAATTGGTCTGCTCGACGGCGTGGACCTCGCCGATTCGGAAGCCGGGCGAACTCGCCGCCAACGAACTGCTGATCGGGTAGTTCTCGAACGCGAGGATGACGTCGAACAACGGCACTCGGCTGGGAACATCGGCCCAGCCCTGTACCTGCATCAGCGGGCTGTATTCGTACTCGCTCATCTCGGCTTGCTGTGCCTGCAGCACATGCAGCCAGTCCACCGCAGCGGCGGCATGGGACACCCGCACCCGCACCGGCAGGGTATTGATGAACAAGCCGATGGTCTGTTGGATACCGGCCAGGGAGGCCGGCCGGCCGGAGACCACGGCGCCGAAGATCGCCTCGTCGCTGTCGGTGTAGCGACTCTGCAGCAAGGCCCAGGCGCCCTGGACGATGGTGTTGAGCGTCAACCGCTGCTGCTTGGCCAGCGTTTGCAGACGCGCGGTCAGCGGCTGGCTCAAGCGCGACTGGCGTTCGGCGAAGCTCGCGCCCGCCCCGCCATCCCCCGGCAATGGATTGAGCGCAGGGAAATGCGATGGCGAGGCTCCGGCCAGCGTCTTGCGCCAGAACGCTTCCGCCTTGCCGATGTCCCGCTTGCCGAGCCACTCGATGTACGCCGCATAAGGGAAGACCGGCTCCAGCGCGGCCTGCTGTCCCGCACGTGCCGCCTCGTAGGCGAGGAATACTTCTTTCAGCACCAGATAGACCGACCAGCCATCCAGCAGCAGATGATGGAATGACCAGAAGAAGCGCTGCGAGCTGTCGTCCATCCGCACCAGGCCCAGACGCATCAACGGCGCTCGGCCCAGGTCGAAGCCTTGCAAGCGGTCTGCGTCGAGCAATGCCGTCAATTCCTCGCCCTGGCGCGCCACCTCCCTGCCGCGCCAGTCCTCCACCACGAACGGCAATTCCGGCTCGCGGCAGACCACCGCCAGGGGTTCGGCGACCTCGCCCCACACATAGAAAGTGCGGAAAATTTCGTGTCGCCGCATCACCTCCAGCCAGGCGTCGCGGAATGCCTGGATGTCCAGATCGCCCTGCAGATCGCAGCTCATCTGGTTGACATAGACGCCGGATTCCGGCGCAACCAGGCTGTGATAGAGCAGCCCCTGCTGCAACGCCGTCAGCGGATGGATGTCCGTCACCGGCGGTGCCGATGCGAGCAGCTTCGCCAGCGTCCGCGGATCGAGCTTGGCCAGGGTCCGCTCGGCGAGCGGGAAATCGCCGGCGCTGGCGGCGATGGTGCCGGCAGCACCGGTGGCGGCGAGCGACTCGCGGATGAACTCGACCGCGTGCTGGATCAGCGCTTGCACGGTCTCGCGCCGATGCAGGTTGCGGCTGAAGCGAATATTGAGTTGCAACTGCCCGACACCGGCGAACGCGGTCAGCTCGAGCAAGTACTGGCGCTGCTGACGCAGACTGCGGTCTGGCGCCGGCGCATCGAGCGCCTGGTCGAAGAACGGCGAATCCTTGAGCGCGCCGTCGAGCTGTCCCAAGTAGTTGAAGCTGATCGCGGCCGCTGGCTCCGCGCGCAAGGCTTCGCGCAACCCGGCATCGGTGCCGGTGTAACGCAACAGCCCGTAACCCAGGCCGCGGTGCGGAACGCCGCGCAGCGAATGCTTGGTCAGAGCGATGGCTTGCAGTGGCGGAAGCGACCGCTCGAAGTCGAGCCGCAGCGGATACAGGGAAGTGAACCACCCCACCGTGCGCGACGCGTCGACCCCCTCGAACAGGTCCTCGCGTCCGTGCCCTTCTACGTCGAACAGGACCGCACCGCCGCCGTTCCAAGCCGAGACCGCCTGCGCGAACGCGGCCAGCAAGACTTCGTGGACCGACGCGCGCCACAGCTTGGGCGCCTGTTCGATCAACGCCGCGGTCTCATCCGCGCTCAGACGCGCGCCGACCCACTCGGCCGAGGCTTCGCTATTGTCCGCGCACTGGAAATCGACCGGCAGCCCGGCCGCGCCGTCGCCGGCCCCGCTGTCGCGAACATGCTCGCGCCAATACGCTGCGTCCTCGTCCAGTTGCGGCGAAGCGGCGAACTCCTCCAAGCGCTGCGCCCAGGTCTTCCAGGATACAGTCTTGGCCGGCAGCGCCGGCATCCGCTTCCCGAGTCGCTGGCCGTAGACGGTATGCAGGTCCTCGAGCAGGATCCGCCACGACACGCCATCCACGGCCAGATGGTGGATGACGATCAGCAACCGGTCAGGCATCCGTCCGCCGAACGAGAACAAGCGGGCCTTGATCAGTGCGCCGGTCTCCAGGTTCAGGCCGGTTTGCAGTTCCAGCGCCGCCTGCCGGATCGCCTCCTGCGCTGCGTCGCCGTCGGTCGCCGCCAGTTCGACGCGGCTGAAGATCTCATGGTCGACGGATTCGCAATTGAACGGTTCCCACCCTCCCTCGCCCCGGCTGAAGCGCAGGCGCAGCGCGTCGTGGTGCTCGGCGAGGTGGCGAAAGCTCTCTTCCAGCACGCCCGGATCCAGCGCCGCACGCGCCTGCAGGGTGATCGACTGGTTGTAGTAGTGCGGCTCCGCCAGTTGCTGTTCGAAGAACCAGCGCTGGATCGGGGTCGGTCGCACCGCTCCACTGACCCGCGCCTGTTCGGCGCTATTCGGCGCGGTAGCGACGTTCGCCTCGGCCAGCCGCGCGATGGTTTGATGTTCGAAGAAATGGCCAGCGCGCAGTTGGATGCCTTCCTGGTTCAGCTCGGCCAGGATCTGCAGGATCAGGATGGAGTCGCCGCCCAGTTCGAAGATGTTGTCGTGGATGCCGACCGTCTGCAGATCGAGCACCTTGCTCCAGGCCTCGGCCAGCACCCGTTCCAGACGGTTGCGAGGCGGCGCGAACGCGGGACGGTTGAGCGTACTTTCGCCCGGCGGCGGCAACTTGTCGTAGGCGATCTTGCCGTTCGACAGCAACGGCAGCCGTTCCAAGGTCACGAACGCTGTCGGCACCATGAAGCCCGGCAATTTGTTGCGCAGGAAGCCTGCGAGTTCCTCCGCGAACGACGGCTCCGCGCCCGTGGCGACGATGTACGCCGCCAGTTGCTTGCCGCCCTGGGCGTTGTCCAGGGCGACGACGGCGCAGTCGGCAACCTTGGGATAGGCCGAAATCGCCGCTTCGATGTCGCCCAATTCGATGCGGTAGCCGCGGATCTTGACCTGGTTGTCGATGCGCCCGCGGAAGACGATCTCGCCGCCCGGCAGGAAGCGGCCCAGATCGCCGGTCTTGTACATCAGCTGGTAGCGGCCGACGCCAGCGCTGCGCCCGGCCACGGAATGCTTCAGGCCGGTAAAGCTCCACACCACGTACTCTTGCAGTCCGTCGCGGCTCATCACCGCATAGGGCAGCTTGTGCACCTCGATCGCGTCCGCGCCCAGTGCGAGCAGCAGGCGGACCAGCGCCAACTTGTCCTCTTCGGTCTCGCGTCCGGGGACGATCCGCTCCTGCTGGGGCGTATAGGTGAGCGGATCCTGCACGTCGCCGTCGTCGACGCCGACGATGGGCAGCAGGGTCTGAATCGCGAAACGGCCGCCTTCCTTCAGCACCGCGAAGAAATTGGCCAGCATGTTGCGCGGATTGGCGAGCCGGTCTAGCAGCAGCGTGGAAACGGCGAAGTCCTGACTGCCGGCAGCGATGCCGCTGCTGGCGGCGAATTCGGCGGGTTCCAGATCGACCTTGACCATCTGCGCATCGAGCGCGGCATCGCGTGCCTTCTGCACGAACACCGGATTGAAGTCCAGGCCGGTGATGTTCGCGCCCATGCCGTGCAAGGTCTTGAGGATCTCGCCATTGCCGAAGCCGAAATCGATGCCGCGCGCGCCCTCGAACGTCGGCAGCGGCAGCAGCTGGCGCAACACCTGCGCGTTGATCCCGCACGAGGCATAGGACTGGTTGACGCCTTCCAGCAGGTAGCGGCTGAAGGCGCCGTACACGGCGCTGGATTCAGCGTGCTGGGTGATGAAGGAATGGGTTTTCTTGATCAGATCCGGACTCAGCGAATCGATCAACTTGAAGATCATCGGCGGCGACAGGTGCCGCGGCCAGTCCTTGGGCTCGGATCGCCCCGCCGCATGCTGGCCGGCACGCGCGGTCCGCTCGAATTCGCGCAGTTCGGCGTCGGCGATCCTGACGTCGATGCATTGGTGTTCGGCGAACGCATCGTAGATCAGGAACGGATTCGGCACGAACTTGGTCGCAGTGGTGCCCGGCTTGTTGAGGTAGCCGCGTGCGACACCCTGGCCGCAGATGTAGATCTCGCCGGTGATCCCCACCGGCACCGGGTTCAGATTGGCATCGAGAATATAGGTCCTGGTGTTGGAGATCGGAAATCCGATCGGCACTGCGCCGCCGCGCGCGGGCACTTCCTGCGGGCTCACGTCCCACAGATGCGAATACACCGTGTACTCGGTCGGCCCATAGGCATTGGCGAATCGGCAGCGGCGCGACCAATCCGCCGCCAACTCCGGTGGGCATGCCTCGCCGACCGCGACGATGGTCAACTCCTCGGGATGTTCGAGCGCGTCCGCGTCCAGCGCCTTGAGCATCGACGGCACCAGCACCATCACCGAGATGCGGTGCCGGTTGATCGCCTCGACCAGCGAGTGCGCGGCCAGGTCCTCGCGCTCCAGCATCACCAGGGCGGCGCCGTTGAGCAGGGCCATGCAGGTTTCGCCGACCGCGGCGTCGAAGCTGTACGAGGCGAACTGCGAGATCCGGCTATCGCGGGTCAAGTTGAACTGGCGCGCCTGCCAGCGCACCAGGTTGGCGATGCCGTAGTGTTCGACCGCCACGCCCTTGGGCAGGCCGGTCGAGCCGGAGGTGTAGATGACGTAGGCGAGATTCTCCGGGGCCACTTCGACGTCGGGATTGTCGGCGCTTTCCAGCGCGATCTGTTCGGCCGCGTCTTCCAGGCAGATGACCTGCGCCCACACAGACGGCAGCTGATCGAGCAGATGCTGCTGCGTCAACAGGATCGGTACCGCCGAATCCTCGAGCATGTGCGCCAGCCGCTCGCGCGGATACTTCGGATCCAGCGGCAGGTACGCGCCCCCTGCCTTGAGCACCCCCAGCACCGCCACCACCATCTCCACCGAACGCTCCAGGCACAGCCCCACGATCACCTCCGGCCCGACGCCCATGCTGGCGAGGTAACCGGCCAGCCGGTTGGCGCGTGCGTTGAGTTCGCCGTAGGACATGCATTGGTCGGCGGAAACGACTGCGATGCGTTCCGGCCCGGCCGCCGCATGCTCCTCGAAAGAGCGGTGAATGCACGGCAGCGGATCGGGCATGTCGGCGGCGAAGCGGTTGAACTCCTGTTGCAGCAGGCGCCGTTCCGCGGGCGATACGATCGGCAGGCGCGAGATCCGCTGCGAGGGATCGGCGGTCGCGGATTCGAGCACCCCGCTGAAGTGGCCAAGCAGGCGCTCGATCGTCGCGCGATCGAAAAGATCGGTGTTGTACTCCAGCGCGCCGTGCAGCGCGCCGGGAGATTCGTTGACGGTGAGGATCAGGTCGAAGCCGACCGTGCCGTTGTGGACCGTGAGCGGCTCCATCGTCAGGTCGGTCAAGCGCACGGCCGTGGCCGGCGCGTTCTGTACCACCAGCTTGATCTGGAACAGCGGCGCATAGCTCAGGCTGCGCTCGGGCTGCAAGGCGGCGACGAGCTGTTCGAACGGAAGATCCTGATGGGCGAACGCATCGAGGGTCTGGCTTTTGACCCGACCGAGCAGCTCGGCGAAGCTGGGATCGCCGCCCGCATCCGTACGCAGGGCTAATTGGTTGATGAAGAAGCCGATCAGCCCCTCGATTTCGGACCAGTTGCGGTTGGCGATGTCGGTGCCGACGGCGATGTCGTGCTGGCCGGTGTAGCGATGCAGCAACGCGACGAAGGCCGCCAGCAGCACCATGAACAGCGTCGCGCCCTCGCGCAGCCGCAACTCGTGGATGGTCCGCGCTAGCGGCGCCGGCAATTCGAAATCGACCACCGCGCCGGCGAAGGTCTGTACCGCCATGCGTGGACGGTCCGTGGGCAGGTCCAGCAAAGGCGGCAGGTCCGCCAGCCGCGTCTTCCAGTAGTCCAACTGGCGAGCCGACAGTTGCTGGTGGAACGGCTGCCGCTGCCATACCGCATAGTCGGCGTACTGGATGTCGGCCTCGGCCAGCGCCGCCGGCCGGCCGTCGCAAAGGGCGCAGTACAAGTGTTGCAGTTCGTGCAGCATGATGCCGAACGACCACGCATCCGAAATGATGTGGTGCATCGTCAGCAGCAGCACATGATCGGTTTCGCCGATCTGGATCAGCGCCAGGCGCAGCAAGGGCCCCTGCGCCAGATCGAACGGTCGCCCTGCTTCCGCCGCCGCGCGCCGCCTGGCTTCCTCCTCGCGTTCGTTCTCGGGCAGGTGCAGCAGCGTTTCGACCGGCAGGCGGACCGGCTGCGCCGCGGCAATGGCCTGTCGCGGCTTGCCGTCGGCGGCCGGGAACGTGGTTCTGAGAATCTCGTGTCGGCGGATGATCTCCGACAGCGCCTGTTCCATCGCCTCGACCCGCAACCTGCCTTTCAGTCGCGTCGCCGCGGGAATGTTGTAGGTGGTGTCGCCGGGCCGGAGCTGATCCAGGAACCACAGCCGCTGCTGCGCATACGACAGTGGCAGCACCTCCGTGCGCGGGCTGCGCGGAATGCGGTTTTCCGCCACCGGGGCGCGCTTGCGCGCCACCTGCAGCTTCTTCGCCAGGATCCCGCGCTGCTCGGGTGATAGATTGAGGATTCGCTCGGACAGGTCGCTCATGCTTGGGCTCTCTTTATCGCTCGTCGCCTGCACCGGCCCGCTGCGCCGCGTGGCTGCGCCGGGTGGAGTCCTTCAACTGGTTCAGATAGGTCAGCCCGTCCAGAACGGTCGCGGTGTCGAGACCGAAATCGAGCAGGCAGGCCACCTCATCGACATCCATCGCCCGCAGCGCCTCGATCATGCGAACGCAGCTTTGCGGAGTGCCGAGCAGCGCACGGGTGCTGAAATAACGCTCGAACGCGAAATCGAGCAAGGTCTGCTGATCCTGCGCTTCCAGCGTGGCGGCCGCATTCGTCCCCGGCAGCTCGGGCGCCAGCTGGGTCTTGGTCATGCGCAGGAACGACTGCAGGTACTCGCCGAAGGGACCGCGTACGGCTTCCTTGACCTGATGCAGGTCCTCGCCCAGGAAGGTGTGCAGCATCACCGCGACGCGTCCGGCGCGTGCATCGTGACCATTGTCGGCGCGCGCCTGGCGATATGCCTTGATGCAGTCGGCGCACTGCTCCAATCCCTGCTCCATCAGGCCGGTCAGCACATTGGCGCCGATCTTGCCGGCTTCGATGAAGGTTCCCTTGCCGGTAGCGGTGATCCAGATCGGCGGCTGCGCCTGGACCGGGTTGGGATAGATGCGAACCTCGGTCGGCTCGTCGTTGCCGTTGCGCAGCCGCACCGACTCGCCGCGCCAGAGTTTCAGCACCGTCTGGATCTCGTGGAACATCAGTTCCCTGCGCGATGCGTAGCGCTCCGGCGCCAGCACGAAGTCGTCGGCCAACCAGCCAGAGGCGAAGGCGATGGCGACGCGCCCGTTGGACAGGTTGTCGACCACCGACCATTCCTCGACCACGCGCAAGGGGTGTTGCAACGGCAGCACCACCGAGCCGGCGCGCAGTTGGATCCGCTGGGTCAGCATCGCCAGCGCCGCGGCGATCACTGCGGGATTGGGATACAGGCCGCCGAACGGCTGAAAGTGGCGCTCCGGCGTCCATACCGCCGCAAAGCCGTTGGCATCGGCGTAACGCGCGCATTCGATCAGCAGGCGGTATTTGTCCGGCTCATCGGTCGCGCCGTCGCCGGAGAAGAAAAGAAAGCTGAAATCCAGTCCGCCTTCGTCGGCAGCGGACGCCGACAACGGCGGCAGGACCGCGGCGGCGGCGCCCTGCTCGCTGGGCGGGGCTAAACCACGTCGAGCTGCCGGCGCGGAACTCTCCTTCACGCGCTTGCTCAACTGCCGTTCCAGCAGCGCCCTCCTCTCGGGGGTGAGCGCAGCAATGCGATCTTCGATCCTATCGTTCATGCGCTTGCGTCCCCAGATTTTCGAGTTCGGCGAAGATCTCGTCGATCATGTCGGGGCTCGCCTCTTCCGTGCCGCTGTGAAGAATGGCGAGGGCCAGCGAGTCGATGGTGGTGACTTCGAACAGGCGGCGCAGCGGCAGGTCGACCTGGTAGGTATCGCGAACCCGCGAAATCAGCCGCGTGGCCAGCAGCGAATGCCCGCCCAGTTCGAAGAAGTCGTCGTAGATCCCGACCCTCTGCGTGCCCAGCACCTCGCTCCAGATCTCCGCCAGTTCCTGCTCCAGTTCGTTGCGCGGCGCGACGTATTCGCGTTCCAGCTGCGGACGCGTGGCGCCGGGAGCAGGCAGCGCGCCGCGGTCGACCTTTCCGTTCGGGGTAATCGGCAGGGCCTCGGCGAACACGAAGTGCGAAGGAATCATGTAAGCCGGCAAGCGTTGGCCCAGCGAGCTTCTGAGTTCGCCGGCGCCCGCCGATCCGCCTTCGTTGAGCACCACGTGCGCGACCAGGCGCGTGTCGCCCGGCGCTTCCTGGTAAGGCACCACCGCCGTATCGCGCACCTGCGGATGGGCACGGATAGCCGCTTCGACCTCGCCGGCTTCGATGCGGAAACCGCGGATCTTCATCTGGGTATCGACCCGTCCGAGATACTCGATTTCCAGCTCGTCGATCCGGTCGCCGATGAAGCGGGCGCGGTCGCCGGTCCGGTACAGGCGTGCTCCGGACCGCTCGCCGAGCGGATTCGGCACGAACCGTTCGGCGGTCAGCCCCGGCCGGTTCAAATAGCCGCGCGCCAACCCGGCGCCGCCGATGTAGAGCTCGCCGGGCACGCCCACCGGAACCGGTTGTAGCCGCGCATCGAGCACATACGCCTGCAAGTCCGCGAGCGGCGTGCCGATGGGGCTTCGCGCGCGGCTCGGATAGTCCTGCGCGGTGATTGGACGATAGGTCACATGGACTGTCGTCTCGGTGATGCCGTACATGTTGACCAGGCGCGGTCGCTCGTAGCCGTAGCGCTGGAACCAGGGTTCCAGACTGGCCAGATCCAGCGCTTCGCCGCCGAATACCACCAGCCTCAACGGCAATGGCGCGGCGCTATGCAGGGCGACATCGAGGCACTGCAGGAACACCGACGGCGTCAGGTTCAGCACCGTCACGCCCTGGTCGATCAGCAACTTGTGCAGTTCGCGCGGCGCCTGCGCGACCTGTTCGGGCACCAGCACCAGCCGGCCGCCGTAGCGCAGCGCGCCCCACAGTTCCCACACCGAGAAGTCGAAGGCATAGGAATGAAACATCGTCCACACATCGGATTCGCCGAATCCGTACAGGTGTTCGGCCGCTTCGAACAATCTCGACGCGTTGGCATGGGTGAGCAAGCTGCCCTTCGGCTGACCGGAAGAGCCGGAGGTGTAGATGACGTACATCAGGTTGTTCGGCTCGGCCGAAGCCGGTGGATTCTCCACGCTGCAGGCGTCGATCGCGGCGCGTTCTGCGTCGATGAACACCGGCTTCGCTGCACAGGACCGGAGCGGTTCGCCGAGTTCGCTCTGGGTCACTACGACCCGCGCGGCCGAATCGCGCAGCATGTGCGCCAAGCGTTCGCGTGGATACTTCGGGTCCAGCGGCAGGTAAGCGCCGCCGGCCTTGAGCACTGCCAGGATTGCGACCACCATCTCGGTCGAGCGCTCCAGGCACAGCCCGACGATGCTTTCCGGCCCCACATTCTGCACCCGCAGATAGTGAGCCAGCCGGTTGGCGCGGGCGTTGAGTTCGCCGTAGGTCAGGCTCTGCGCCCCGGCGCAGACCGCGATCCGATCGGGTGCGGCCGCCGCCTGCCGTTCGAACAGGTGGTGCAGGCACGGCGGCGGCATGGACTCGACGGCCGGCATGCGGTTGAACTCGCGCAACAGCAGGTCGCGCTCGGCCACCGAAACGATGGACAAAGCCGAGAGCGGCCGTGCGGCATCGGCGGCGATGTCGGCCAGCAAGGTGTCGAGATGCTCGGCCAGCCGCGCCAGCGCCGCGGGTTCGAATCGGCGCGCGTCGTAGACCATGACCAGCGCCAGTTCTTCGCCCGGCTCAACCACGATGGTCAATGGGTAGGTGGTTCGGGTGTGATGGGCGACGAGCGCGCGCACCTTCATGCCGAAATCGACCGAACGCAGCACTTCTGCGATCGGCTGGTTCTGGAACGACACGATGCTTTCGAACAGCGGCAGCCCGCGCGGCACGCCGCTCCAGCCGTGCACCTGCACCAGCGGACTATGCTCGTACTGCCGCGCTTCGACCAGTTGCGCCTGCAATTCCCGGAACCACTCGGCCACCGCGCGCGCACCGTCGATCCGCGCTCGTACCGGCAAGGTATTGACGAACATGCCGACCATCTCGTTGGCGTCGGACAATTGCGGCGAACGCCCCGACACTGTCGCGCCGACAACCACGTCCTCCTGGTCGCCGTAACGGCCGAGCAGCAAGGCCCACGCGCCGAGCACCAGGGTGCTCGGGGTGATCTGCTGCTGTCGACTGAAGGCGTGCAAGGCGGCGGTTGTCGGCGCCGAGATGCGGAAACTGGCTTCCGCATACACCGCTTCTCCCGGGTCGGCGCCCTCGCCCGTCTTGAGCTCCATGCCCAGCGGCGTCGGCGTGGAAAACCCGTTCAAGGTGCGCCGCCAGAATTCCATCGCCTCGGGCAGCGGCTGCTCCTGCAGCCATGCGATGTAGTCCCGGAACGGACGCGGGTTCGCCGCGGCAGCCACAGTGCCGTCGCAGATGGCCC
>Ga0308161_1000858_pt1 | contig 41538 bp, 36 predicted proteins | sample PhyFR2_FD_201034 | JGI IMG/M metagenome (GOLD analysis project Ga0308161, IMG submission 201034) | Phyllosphere microbial communities from UC Gill Tract Community Farm, Albany, California, United States - DLSLF.R2 | ecosystem: Host-associated > Plants > Phyllosphere > Unclassified | place: USA...
CGCAGATCGGCGGCCAGCGCGTGCAGCACGTCCATCGGGTCGAACTGCGCCTGATCAGGCAGCCGCAGGGCCCCATGCGTCTCGAAGGGGAGGCCGGTCTCGGTCACCCGCTCGACATCGAGTCCCGCATCCCGGCACGCCTCGTACTCCTCATCCAGCAACTCCGTCCCCTCCGGTGAGCCGGCATAGGTGAACGCGTCACGGCGCTGCAGTTCGACATCGTGCTCGTCGAGGTAGCGCAGCATCCAGTCGCGGCCCTCCCGGTTCGCATCGACGTACGCCTGCAGCACCCGCCTCGAGCCGCGGGAGCGGATGCCCGACAGCACGCCGCCCTGCAGCAGACTCAGCTTCGCGGTGCTGTGGCCCGTCGTGACCGCGCCGATCGAGCGGGCCTCGAGCACGGCCACGGCGAGCCCCGCTCTGGCCAGCAGCAGTGCGGTGGTCAGGCCGGTGAGTCCCGCCCCGACGACGACCGCGTCGTAGCGGGCATCCGGATCGAATGCATCCGAGGGAACGGGTTCGCGCTGGGTGTCGAGCCACAGTGATGCCACAGGAGCCTCCTTCACGGGACCGGAGCTCAAGTACACCGCGCTCCGCGCCGAACCCATCGGGGCTTGACTTCGACGGACATCCCACCCAGTCGATGTCCTACGCTGGCACGGGGCCCGCCACGGAGAGGACACGTCTTTGTCACAGGAACAGCGCGCGCTGCTCGCGATCGACGCCGGGCAGACCGGCATCAAGACCCGCCTGATCCGTGCCGACGGCACGGCGACGGACGCGCTGTTCTCCGGTGTGCTCACCGATCGGCCACTGCTGCCGCAGCTGGCCGAGGTCGTGGCTTCCGCCGGCGGTTCCCCCGACACCATCACCTTCGGAGTCTCCGGACTCACGGACGCGGATGCCGAGGCATCCGCCCTGCTCGCGCATCCCGCACTCGCGGGCGTGCGCCGCGTGGTCGTGACGCACGATTCGGTCACCTCGTTCCTGGGCGTGCTGGGCGACAGGTACGGCGCCGTGGTCGCAGCAGGCACCGGGGTGGTCACTCTCGGCGTCGGCCCCGAGCACTCCACCCGCGTCGACGGCTGGGGCTACATCATGGGAGACGCCGGCAGCGGGTACTGGATCGGGCGCTCCGCGCTGGATGCCGTGATGCGCGCGTACGACGGGCGCGGTCCCGCCACCGCGCTGACCGCCGTGGTGCAGGACCGCTGGCCGGACCTCGACTCCGCGTACACCGCGCTGCAGGCATCCGAGGATCGCGTGCGCACCGTGGCCTCCTTCGCCGCACCCACCGCGCTGCTCGCCGCCACCGGCGACGAGGTCGCGGCCGGCATCTGCCGCGCGGCGGCGACCGAACTGGCCCTGGCCGTCACGACCGCGCTGCGCGTGACCGATGCCCCGGACGACGCCGCTGTCGGAGCCGTCGGCGGCGTGTTCGGCTCGGACCTGATCCGCGCGGCATTCGCCGATGCGGTGCGCGCCGCGCGCCCGGATGCCCGTTTCGTGCCTCCTGCGGGCTCGGGCCTCGACGGCGCCGTCTCCCTCGCGGGGCTCGGGGCGCAGCATCCGCTCCGCGAGCGCTTCGCGGACCTCAGCCGGGGCTGAGCCCCGCCCCCGGCAGAGGCCGCTCGCCCGCCTTTACGCTTCGGGGGCCGACACGCCAGATTACGGACGTTTTCGCTGGATGCGTCCGCCATGTGGCATGTCGGCCCCCCGTTCTGCACCGTCCCCGCCGCGACTCGACGCGAGGGCAGTACGCGACACGCCGATAGACTTGAGCGCATGTCCAAGGTGCTCCAGTCCCTCCCCGTCGGCGAAAAGGTCGGCATCGCATTCTCCGGTGGTCTCGACACCTCCGTCGCCGTCGCGTGGATGCGCGAGAAGGGTGCGATCCCCTTCACCTACACGGGCGACCTGGGCCAGTACGACGAGAGCGACATCGCCTCGATCCCCGGCCGCGCGCTGGAGTACGGCGCCGAGGCGTCGCGCCTGGTCGACGCGAAGACCGCCCTGGTCGAGGAGGGCTTCGTCGCCCTTTCCTGCGGCGCGTTCCACATCCGCTCGGGCGGCAAGACGTACTTCAACACCACCCCCCTGGGCCGTGCCGTCACCGGCACGCTGCTCGTGCGCGCCATGCGCGAGGACGGGGTGGACATCTGGGGCGACGGCTCCACCTACAAGGGCAACGACATCGAGCGGTTCTACCGCTACGGCCTGCTCGCCAACCCGCGTCTGCGCATCTACAAGCCGTGGCTCGACGCCGACTTCGTCACCGAGCTCGGCGGCCGGCAGGAGATGAGCGAGTGGCTCGTCGAGCGCGGCTTCCCGTACCGCGACTCGGCCGAGAAGGCGTACTCCACGGACGCCAACATCTGGGGCGCCACGCACGAGGCGAAGACGCTCGAGCACCTGAACGTCTCGCTCGAGACCGTCGACCCGATCATGGGCGTGAAGTACTGGGACGAGTCGGTCTCGATCCCCACCGAGGACATCACGGTCACGTTCGAGGGCGGCCGCCCGGTCGCCATCAACGGCGTCGAGTACAGCGACCCGGTGGCCCTGGTGATGGAGGCCAACACGATCGGCGGCCGTCACGGTCTGGGCATGAGCGACCAGATCGAGAACCGCATCATCGAGGCCAAGTCGCGCGGCATCTACGAGGCACCGGGCATGGCACTGCTGTTCATCGCCTACGAGCGCCTGGTCAACGGCATCCTGAACGAGGACACCCTCGCCACGTACCACGAGCAGGGACGCCGCCTGGGACGCCTGATGTACGAGGGCCGCTGGCTGGAGCCGCAGTCGCTCATGCTGCGCGAGTCGATCCAGCGCTGGGTGGGCCTGACGATCTCCGGCTCGGTCACCATCCGCCTGCGCCGCGGCGACGACTGGACCATCCTCGACACCGTCTCGCCGAACCTGTCGTACGGCCCCGAGAAGCTCTCGATGGAGCGCGTGGGCGACGCCGCCTTCGGCCCGGTCGACCGCATCGGCCAGCTGACCATGCGCAACCTCGACATCGCCGACTCGCGCTCGCGCCTGGAGCAGTACGCGGGCCTCGGCCTGGTCGGCGGCGCCACCGGCGAGCTCGTCGGCAAGGTCACCGCGGGCGGAGCGAACGAGATCGCCGCCTCCGAGACCGTCGATGAGGAGCTCGCAGAGGCCGTGGATGCGGCATCCGAGGGCGCAGCCTTCGACTCCGGCACCGACTGACGCACGTTTCCGACGCCCCCGGTGCCCTCCCGGCCCCGGCTGCTCCTTCCACTTTGGGGGCCGACACGCCAGATTGCGGACGTTTCCAGCGAGAACGTCCGTCATCTGGCGTGTCGGCCCCCTTTCTGTACCCGGGATGGCGGGGCCGGTGCCGGATGCCGCGGGGCGGACGGCGCCGGATGCTGTGAGTCCCCCGAATCAACTTGCACACTACTGTGCAAGTTACGTACCCTGGATGCATGACCACCCGTGCGCCCCGAGCCGACGCGCTGGCGAACCGTGCCGGCATCCTGGATGCCGCCCGCACGGCGCTGGCCACCGATCCGCACGCCTCCGTCGACGTGATCGCACGCAGCGCCGGGCTTTCGCGCCGCACCCTGTACGGCCACTTCGACGATCGTGACGCCCTCATCCGCGAGCTGATCTCGACCGGGGCCCAGCGCTTCAACGCCATCGCGGAGTCGATCTCCGATGCCGACGCCCGACTCGCCCTCGCCCGCCTGGCCGCTCGCCTGTGGCAGGAGGCCGCACATGTCCAGTTCGCGGCCGCGCTCGCCCTGGACGAAGCCCACGTCGAGCACACCGCCGACGCGCTCGCACCTCTCCGCCGCGCCGTGGCCAATCTGGTGCGCCGCGGGCAGGACGACGGCAACTTCCGCACCGACCTCGCCGCTCCCACCCTCGCCCGCCTCATCGAGGAGATGGCGCGCACGGTGGTGGCCCGCACGGATGCGTCGAGCGCGGGCGCCGCGAACCTCGCCGTGCGCACGGTGCTGAGCATCGCCGGGCTCTCCTGGCGCGAAGCGGATGCCCTGCTCGCCGCCCACCCCGACATCGCCCTCGCCTCGAATGCTGCGGAGCCCGCCGCGTGAGCCCCTATGCTCGGAATGCCGCTGGCCTGCCGGGAGGTGCGATGCCCAACGCGTGGAGCGTGTTCCGCCGCGATCTCGGCCGCCTCGCACGCGTCAGCAAGGCATGGATCATCATCATCGGCGTCATCGTCACCCCCTCGCTGTACGCATGGTTCAACATCGTCGCGTTCTGGGACCCCTACTCGAACACGCAGCACGTCAGCGTCGCGATCGTCAACCAGGACGACGGCGCCTCCTCCGACCTCACCGGCAGCATCGACGTGGGTGGGGAGCTGGTCGATCAGCTCAAGAAGAACGACCAGCTCGGCTGGGAGTTCCTCGACGAGGACGAGGCGATGGATGCCGTGCGCAGCGGCCGCAGCTATGCCGCGATCATCATCCCCCCGGACTTCAGTCGCGACTTCCTCAGCATCACCACCGGCGATTTCATCCGCCCCGAACTGAAGTACTACGTCAACGAGAAGGCGAACGCGATCGCCCCGAAGATCACCGACGTCGGCGCCTCCACCCTCGACAACCAGATCAACGGCACCTTTGTGTCCGTGGTCTCGAAGGCCGTCACCGAGCAGCTGAAGGGCGTCGGAGCGGATGTCGAGGATCGCCTCGGCGACGCACGCGACAGCTCGGTCGCCGCGCTCGACGACGCCGTCGCGAAGGTCTCCTCCGCGCGTGGGCGCATCACCGAGCTGCAGAGCGGGCTGACGGACGCCCAGAGCCGGCTCGACAGCGCGGCGGGCACCCTGGGCCGGGTCGACAAGACGCTCGGCAAGGTGCAGACCGCGGTCGCGCAGGCGCAGTCCCTCGCCGCCGAGGCCCAGCAGGAGCTGCTCACCGTCACCGACAAGGTGACCTCCGCATACGTGTCGGGTGCCACGCTCATCGCCGACGCCTCCTCGAAGATGAACGCCTCGATCGCGACGCTCTCGGCGGGGCTCCAGCAGGCGAACGTGGCGGTCGGCACCGCGATCGACGACCTCTCGGCGGTCGTCAAGGCGAACGGTGCCGCGCTCGACGAACTGCAGTCCGTGCTGGATCAGACCGATCCCGGCTCCGAGGCCGCACAGAAGCTCCGCCAGGCCATCGACGACCTGAAGCAGCGCAATGCCCACGACCAACAGGTGCTCGACCAGCTGAAGGCGCTGAACGGCGACGTCACGAACACGATCGGATCGGTCAAGACCGCGGCCGACAAGGTTAATGCCGCGACCTCCCAGGCGGCGACCTCGGCCGGAGCCATCCGCGATGCGCTGACGAAGAGCGTCCCCGAGCTCAACCGCGCGATGTCCGCGCTGTCGGCCAGCGCGGACGGATTCTCGGCGGCTCTCGGTGCGCAGCGCTCCCAGATCACGCAGGCGCAGAACCTGCTGGCGGGGCTGAAGACCCAGCTGGCCTCGACCACCACGGCGCTCGGCGCACTGGACGGCAACCTCGCCACCGCGGAGTCCGGCCTGAGCGGCGTGCGCACCGACGTGCTCGCGCTCAGCGCCGCCGACATCTGGAACCGGCTCAGCACCATCACCGGGCTCGACCCCGAGCAGATCGCCGATTTCATGGCCTCACCGGTCGAGGTGCACGAGAACGCGATGTTCCCGACCAAGGCGTACGGCTCGGCGATGGCCGCACTGTTCACGAACCTCACCCTGTGGATCGGCGCGTTCGTGCTGATGGTGATCTTCCGTCTCGAGGTCGACACCGAGGGCGTCGAGGGCGTCACCGTGCGGCAGGCCTACCTCGGCCGCTGGATGCTGTTCGCCGCGATCGGCGTGTGCCAGGCCGTGCTCGTCTCGGTGGGCAACCTGTTCATCGGCGTGCAGACGGCGAACGCCTTCGCGTTCGTGGGCACCAGCGTGCTCATCGGCCTGGCGTACCTCAGCGTCATCTACGCGCTCTCGGTGTGCTTCGGCTACGTGGGCAAGGGCCTGTGCATCCTGCTGGTGATCTTCCAGATCCCCGGGGCATCCGGCCTGTACCCGATCGAGATGATGCCGGACTTCTTCCGCGGGCTCTACCCGTTCCTGCCGTTCACCTACGGCATCGATGCCCTGCGCGAGACCATCAGCGGGTTCTACGACGGCGCCTGGTGGCGGGCCATGGGGACCCTCGCGATCTACGTCGTGCTGGCGTTCGCGCTCGGGCTGTTCCTGCGCCGCCGGCTCGGCAACTTCGCTCTGCTGTTCAACCGCAGGCTTTCAGAGAGCCAGCTGCTGGTGAGCGAGGACGTGCAGATCACCGGCCGCCGTCACACACCGCAGATCATCCGCGCCCTGACCGACGGCGACGGCTACCGCGCCCAGGTCGCGGAGCGCGCGCGCAGGTTCACCGAGCGGTACTCGACCCGGCTTCGGCTGACCCTGATCGTCGGCGCCGCGGTGATGGCCGTGATCGGCGTCGCCGCCTGGCTGCTGCCGGGCGCCAAGGCGACCATGCTCGGCCTGTGGGCGCTGTGGTGCCTGATCCTGATCGCCTTCCTCGTCGCCCTGGAGTACATCAAGCAGAGCATCGAGCAGGCGGCCGAGCTGGGACAGATGCCGGATGCCGAGCTGCGGCAGGCGCTGATCGACGAGACCGCCGGCGACGGCGTGCTGCTCGCGGGTGCCGGGGCATCCGTCGCATCGGCGGGCGGGACGGATGCCGTGCGCACCGCGGTGCTCGAGCGGACGGACGTCACCACCGAGACGGACGACGACGAGACGGACGACGACGACACCGCCGTGCTGGATGAGCTGTTCGGCCCGGATGCCGAGACGGACGCCGATGTCGAGGCGGAGGCCGACGTCGAGACGGAACCGGATCCTGCGGACACCGAGGCGGTCGACACCCCCGAAGACGCCGCCGCACAGCATCCGGAACCCGACGACGCACCACTGCACGATTCTGAAGACCACGACGCCCAGGAAGGAGGGGAGCGCGCATGAGGAACATCCTGCAGGTGCTCCGCTTCGATCTGCGCCGTGCCACGAGCAGCGTCATGGCCGTGATCGTGCTCTTCGGCCTGGTCGTGATCCCCTCGCTGTTCACGTGGTTCAACGTGATCGCCAGCTGGAACCCGTTCGACAACACCAAGAACCTCAAGGTCGCGGTCGCCAGCACCGACGAGGGGTATCAGAGCGACCTCGTGCCGATCCGCCTGAACGTGGGCGACCAGGTACTGTCCACTCTGCGCGCGAACCACGATCTGGACTGGGTGTTCACGTCGAAGGACGACGCGATCGACGGCACCCGATCGGGCGCGTACTACGCCGCGATCGTGCTGCCGCCGACGTTCAGCACCGACATGATGACCTTCTACTCGAACGGTGCCGAGCGCACCCGCATCGAGTACTACACCAACGAGAAGAAGAACGCGCTGGCCCCGAAGATCACGGGACAGGGCGCCGGCGAGGTCGCCACGACCATCAACGAGGCGTTCACGTCCACGCTCAGCGAGGCGGGCCTCGGCATCATCACGTCGCTGTCCAAGTACCTCGACGATGCCGACACCCAGGCCGCGCTGTCGCGCCTGCAGGCCCACGTCGGCGAGGTGGCCGCGCAGCTGCGCGCGGGTGCGTCGACCGCCGACATGTTCACCGCGCTGATCGCGTCGAGCCGTCCTCTTGTCGACAGCGCCTCGGGGCTGGCATCCGCTTCCGGCGATGCCCTGCGCAGCGCCACCGGCGCGCTGGGCGACGGCAAGCAGGCCGCGAAGTCGCTGAAGCAGACGCTCGCCTCGACCACCTCCGCGCTCGGCGACGCGCTCTCCGGCACGGCCGCCAGCTATCAGGCGGTCGCCGACAGCGTCGATGACGTGTTCGCGTCGATGAACGCGCAGGCGACGAGCTCGGCGGACTCGCTCCGGGCCGTCGCGACCCGGGTGCAGACGCAGGTCGATCAGCATCAGAGGCTGCGCGACGACCTGGTGAACACCGTGCGTCCGCTGCTCCCGGAGAGCACGCTGGACGCGTTCGATGCGGCCGTGTCCCGGATCGACGCCGCGATCGCCCGCGAGCAGGCCCTGCAGGACCGGCTGGAGGAGGGCGCCACGCAGATCGCCGACGGCAATGCCGACAGCCAGGCCATGCACGCCGAGATCTCCCGGCTGATCGCCGAGGCGAAGGCGGCGGTGCAGGATGCCCGCAGCGCATACACGGGCAGCCTGCAGCCGAAGCTCGACGCCCTCGCCGGCACGCTCGCCTCGATCGGCCGCGATGTCGACTCGATCGGCGGCGAACTCTCCGCCGCCGCGAGGTCGCTCACCGGATCGGGGTCGCTGGACAGTGCGCTGACGGATGCCGAGTCACTCACCAGCGGGATCTCGCAGTCGCTCTCCGAGACCGCCGACCGCTTCGACGAGCTGGATGCCGCGCTGACCAAGGCCATCGACACGGGCGACCTGAGCGAGCTCAGCAAGGTGATCGGCTCCGACCCGAAGGCCCTCGCCACGTTCATCGCCGAGCCCGTCGAGCTGACGCGGGTGCCGGTGTACTCGGTCGTGAGCTTCGGCGCCGCGATGACGCCGCTGTACACCGTGCTCGCCCTGTGGGTCGGGGCGCTGCTCACCGCGGTCTCGATCCGCGTCGATCCGCCGCAGGGCGAGGGCTCTCCGCTTCCGCCGCTCTCCCCCGCCGAGACCTACCTCGGCCGCTTCGGGATCTTCGCGATCGTGGGATTCCTGCAGAGCTCGCTGGTGTGCATGGGCAGCATCCTGTTCACGCAGGTGCAGCCGCAGCATCCGCTCCTGCTGCTCCTGGCCGGCTGGGTCAGCTCCCTGGTGTTCATGCTGATCATCTACACGTTCGTGGTGACGTTCGGCAACGCGGGCAAGGCACTGGCGGTGCTGCTGCTGGTCATCCAGATCTCCGGCTCCGGCGGCGCGTACCCTCTGCAGGTGCTGCCGCAGTGGTTCCAGAACATCAGCCCGTTCCTGCCCGCCACGCACGCGGTGAACGCGATGCGCTCGGCGATCGCCGGCATCTACCGAAACGACTACTGGGTCTCGCTGGGCTTCCTGGCCCTGTTCGCCGTTCCGGCGCTGCTGCTCGGGCTGGCGCTGCGTCTGCCGTTCATCCACGCCAACCAGAAGATGCTGCAGGCGCTGCACTCCACGAAGCTCATGTGAGTCCTGACCAGGAGATTGTCGGACCGAGTGCAGATATTCCGCACCCGGAACCCCGAACCGACAGCATCCGAACGAGTGGATAGGATGCCGGGGTGCGCGTCACCCGAGACGCGCACCCGGACTCCGTGACACGGGGTCCCACGATCCACTCCTGGGGAACCCGCCGATGACGACAGACACCACGACCGCACCCCGCCGATCGATCGGCAGCCGGATCGGCCGCATCGCCTTCGTGGTGCTGGCATCCCTGCTGGTCATCGCCACCGCCGCCGCCTTCTTCCTGGTCTGGACCATCCAGCGCTCCTTCCCCGAGACCTCCGGGGAGCTCAGCGTGAAGGGGCTCGAGAAGAACGTCACCGTGCAGCGCGATGCCCTTGGCATCCCCACGATCACCGCATCGTCCACCGACGACCTCTTCTTCGCCCAGGGGTTCACCCACGCGCAGGACCGGTTCTTCGAGATGGACTTCCGGCGGCACGTCACCTCGGGCCGCGTCGCGGAGATGTTCGGGGCATCTCAGGTCCCCACCGACAAGTTCCTGCGCACGCTGGGCTGGCGCAAGGTCGCCGAGCAGGAGGTCAAGGCGCTCGACGACACCACCCGCGGCTACTACGAGGCGTACGCAGCCGGGGTGAACGCCTACCTGGCCTCGCGCTCGGGCGCCGATCTGTCGCTCGAGTACGCGGTGCTCGGCGTGCAGAACCCGGACTACAGGCCCGAGCCCTGGCAGCCCGCCGACTCGGTGGCGTGGCTGAAGGCGATGGCATGGGACCTGCGCACCAACATCGGCGACGAGACCGACCGCGCGCTGCTCGCGGCGCAGCTGAGCAAGGCCGGCGAATCGGATGCCGATGCCAAGACGCTCATCGACCGCGTGTACCCGGCGTACCCTTTCGAGCAGAACCCGGTGATCGTTCCGAAGATCTCCACCGTCGAACCACTGGCGGCGAATGCCGACGATGAGGGCGGCGCGGCCCCGGCATCCTTCTCGACGAAGCCGGGCGCTGGCACCGACGTGTCCGACGCCGTGACGACCGTCTCCGACGCGATCAGCACCGTGCAGTGGCAGCAGGCCGACAGCGTGATCGAGGCGGCGAGCATGCTGCTGGGTCCGGTGGGCGAGGGCATCGGCTCCAACTCGTGGGTCGTCTCCGGCGACCTCACCGCGAGCGGCAAGCCCCTTCTCGCGAACGACCCGCACTTGGGCGCCGCGCTCCCCTCGGTCTGGTACCAGATGCAGCTGAAGTGCTCCACCGTCAGCGAGAAGTGCCCGTTCGACACAGCCGGCTTCTCCTTCTCGGGCCTGCCCGGCATCGTGATCGGACACAACGAGAAGATCGCCTGGGGCTTCACCAACCTCACCACCGACGTGGCCGACCTCTACATCGAGAAGGTGCAGGGCGACCAGTACTGGCGCGACGGTGCGCTGCAGCCGATCGAGGTCGAGAAGGACGTGATCAAGGTCGCGGGCGGCAAGGACGTGCCACTCACCATCCGACGAACCGTGCACGGCCCGATCATCTCCGGTCTCACGGACGACTTCACGGCGATCGCCGGCGCGCCCGTGGTCGGAACGGGCAAGGGCTCGGGTGAGGGCGTGCTGCCGCTGGCGGACAGGCCCGAGATCCCGCAGGGCGACGCGGCCGTCAGCATCCGCTGGACCGCCCTCGACCCGGGAACCACGGCGAAGGCGATCTTCGCGCTCGACACCGCGAAGGACTTCACGGACTTCCGTCGCGCGGCATCCCTGTTCGACGTGCCAGCGCAGAACCTCATCTACGCGGACAAGAAGGGGAACATCGGCTATCAGGCCCCCGGGCGGCTGCCGATCCGCGGTGCGGGCGACGGCTGGCTGCCGCAGCCCGGCTGGGACAGCGCCTACGACTGGACCGGGTACATCCCCTTCGAGGACCTGCCGGTCTCGTACAACCCGAGTGACGGCTACATCGTCACGGCCAACAACGCGATCGTCACCGACGACTACCCGTACTTCCTGTCACGGGACTGGGACTACGGCTACCGCGCGGCGCGCATCGCCCACCTGATCGAGCGGAAGGCGGCCGCCGCTCCCCTCAAGCCGCAGGATCTGCGCGACATCCAGATGGACGACGAGATGTGGATCGGCAAGCAGCTCGCCGTGGCGATGGCCGATGTGAAGGTCGAGGGCGAGGGCCCGAAGGCCGCGGTCGACCTGCTGCGGACCTGGGATGCCCAGAACCGCGCCGACTCCCCCGCCGCGGCCTACGCCAACGTGCTGTGGTCGAACCTGGTGCGCAACGTCTTCATCGACCGCGAGGTGCCGCTGCCCACCGGCGACCAGGGGCGGCTGTTCACGGTGGTGGGTGCCATGTTGGACGACCCCTCCGATCCGCTGTGGACGAACGACAGGCTGAAGGCCGACGGCATGGACGCCGTGCTCGCGCTCTCGGCGAAGCAGGCGTACAGCGAGCTGTCGAAGCTGCAGGGCGATGACGTGACGCGCTGGAACTGGGGCTCGCTGCACGCTCTGACGCTGACCAGTTCCACGCTGGGCTCGTCCGGAATCGCCCCGATCGAGATGCTCTTCAACCGCGGCCCGTACCCGGTCAGTGGCGGCTCGTCACTGGTGAACGCCACCGGCTGGAAGGTGGGCGAGTCGTACGCGACCACCACCGTGCCGTCCATGCGCATGGTGGTCGACCTCGCCGACTTCGACGACTCGAGCTGGATCCATCTCACCGGCGCCAGCGGCCATGCGTTCAACGAGCACTACACGGACCAGACCGAGGACTGGGCGGCCGGCGTCCAGCAGCCCTGGGCGTTCACGAAGAAGGCCGTCGCGAAGGCGACCGTCGACACCCTGGTGCTGAAGCCCGGTTCCTGAGCGTCAGCGCTGCGTGGGCGGCTTCGCCGGCAGGATCAGTGCGTAACGGCGGGCGTACACGCTGATCAGCAGGATCAGGGCGATGAAGATGAACGCACCGCCCAGGAACGCGAGCGCGATGCCGGCATCGGACTCCTCGGTCGTGTTCGCCAGCACGATGCCTCCGACGAGGCTGAGCAGTCCCAGCCCGCCGATGACCGCGCACGTGATCATCGAGGCGCGGAACGCCCGCGGAGCGAAGTGCGTCGGGCGCACGCGGCCCCGATCCAGTACGTAGTGCGCCCAGCGCGTTCCCGTCCACCAGCGCAGCACCGCGCCGGTGACGACGTACCAGCCGGCTCCGGCGGCATCCGCCTCACCGGGGAACGGACGCAGCTCGGCGTCCACCGACGGGGCGGTCGTGGGCGGCGGGACCCGGCGACGCGCGTGATCGCGGCCCGCACCGATGAACCACACGATCGAGACGGCGAACCACACGATGGACAGCGCCCCCATGCCGGGATTCAGCAGCCCCATCAGCAGGTTCATCAGGCCGATGAGCGCGAACATCCCACCGAGCACCCAGCCCATTCCCGGGGGCTCGACGGCGTATGCATCGGCCCTCGGCCGGCCGTTCTTGAGCTTGTAGGCGGTCCAGTCCACGCCGTTCCACCAGCGCGGCTGCCCGGACGGCGGGAAGGCGTACCAGCCCATCGGTGGGGTGATCACCTGCGCCGCCGCGGACTGCGGGTGGATGGTGGGCTGCGGCGCAGGGGCGAACTGCGGGGCGGCGGCGAACGGGGCACCGGGGGTCGCGAACGGGGCGCCGGGCGCGGCGAACTGCGGATGCTGCGCCGCGGGCGCCTGCGGGGTCGACGTCTGCTGAACCGGAAGCGTCTGCGGGGTCGGCTGCGGAGTCGAAGGTGCCTGCTGAACCGGAGGCGTCTGCGGCGCCACCGGCGCGGCCACCTCGCGCTCGTACGCGGTCCACTGCAGTCCGTCCCACCAGCGCTCACGCCCGGGAACCCCGGCCGGATACCATCCCGGCTGCGCCGCCATGCTCGTCCTCTCCGGATCGGCCGAGCGGCCTCCCCCTGGGCTCGATCGTACAAGCCCGCGCGCCCCCGGATTCGTCGCGATGGAGTAGGTCACGACGCATCTACTCCCCGCCCACGGACGCCGTGCGTCCGGGATCGAAGCGGTCACGCCCAGAGGGCGCGGATCCGATCTGCGAGCGCCACGCCCTGCTCGTGCCCCGAGCGTGCCGCGGGCGCGCGCAGCGAGGGGTCCATCGCGTTCGCCCCGAACAGGCGCTCGTCCTCCGGGAACACCGTCTCGACGTGGCTTCCGGCGGCGTGCAGAGCCGCGATCTGATCGGCGAGGTGCAGGCCCCACTCCTTCGGCGAGCGCGTGCGCCCACCGAACGGCGAGAGCACGAGCACACGCTGATACCCCGCCGCCAGGTCGGCGTTGTCTGCGTTCGTGCGGTAGCCGCCGTCGATGTACCGGTCCTCGCCGATGCGGTGCGGCAGGCCGCTCGACGTGCTCGCGGCCACGGCATCCGCCAGCGCGACGCCGCTGTCCCGGTCGAACAGCACCGGGTCCCCGGAGCGCGCGTCCACCGCGGTGATCACGATCCGCCGTTCCGGCCACTCCTGCGACGGCAGCCGCGAAGCGGCGACCGCGCGCCAGCGCTGCGCAGCCGTTCCGTCGTCGGCAGCATCCAGCTCCAGCGCCGAGGCTCCGAGGCGGCGGCGCATGTCGACGGCATCCACGGATGCAGCGATGATCGCGGTCGTGCGCTCGAGATGGTTCACGCGCGGAGGCCCGTTCACGCGCCCCGCAGCCGGCCCCTCCGGGAGTCGGGGCGGAACGGGCGCGATGGTCGCCTCGTACAGCTCGCGGGGGTCGCCGGCGACCAGCTGCACGGCGGTCGTCGATCCGGCCGACGTGCCGACGATGAGATCGGCGTCCGTGACGTCGACCCCGCGTTCGAGGAGCCCTGCGACGATGCCGATCAGCCAGGCGTTGCCCGCCGAACCCGCGCCGCCCAGGATGAGTGCCCTGGTGTGTGTGCTCATGCGGGGAAGACGCTAGCACGCAGGGGCTGAGACCGTCACTCCCCTCCCATCGGCATCCCGCCCCGAACGGGGCCCGTGCAGCGCGTTCCCGCCGCGTTCCCGGTAGCGTGGACGGATGCCGGAACGTCTGCTCGCACCCGAGGGGAGTCGCGTGCAGCTGGGCGAGTTCGACCATGGCGGGGCGACGCTCGTCTTCGAGGATTTCGGATCGGGTGCCCGCCCCGTCGTGCTGCTGCATGGCATCGGCATGGGGCGCAGCGTGTACATCGACTTGGTGCAGCGTCTGGGCGGCCGCGTGATCGGCATCGACCTGCCTGGATTCGGCGAGGCGCCCGAGCCGCGCCGGACGCTCACCATGGAGCGTCACGCCGACCTGGTGGCGGCATTCCTCCGCTCGCGCGAGGTGGCGGATGCCGTGGTGCTCGGCCACTCGATGGGAAGCCAGGTCGCCGCGGAGGTGGCGGCTCGGCATCCAGACGTCGTCTCCGCGCTGATCCTGGCCGGCCCCACGGTGGACAGCACCGCCCGCACCATCCGGGTGCAGTTCGGCTACCTGCTGCGCGACCTGATCGGCGAACGGCCGACCGTGTTGTGGCGCGGCGCGCGCGAGTACCTGCGCGGCGGTCCGCACCTCATCCGCAAGATGCGCGCGACCATCGTGCACGAACCCGAGAAGGCGTACCCGCGCGTGCAGGTGCCGACGCTCGTGCTGCGCGGCCAGCGCGACCCGCTCGCGCCGATGACCTGGTGCCACGAGATCGTGGAGCTCGTGCCGGATGCCCGGTTCGAGGAGATCCCCGACCACGGCCACGGCACCCTGATCAGCGACGTCGGCCCGGCGGCCGAGAAGATCCGCGACTTCGTCGACGGGCTCTGAGCGCTGCCGCGTGCGGCGGCCTCGCGCGCCTCAGCCCGCTGCGGGCGGGGTGGTCTTGGAGTCCGCGTACTCGTCGACGATCAGCCCCTGGTGGTCGACCGTGCCGTTGCGGTACGCCTGACGACCCACCATGTGCGCCGACAGCGGCGCCGTGGCGAACTGCAGCAGGATCACCGGGATCACGATGAGCAGGCCCAGCAGCATCCCGCCGATGGTGCGCTGGGCGACCGCGATCGCCAGGCAGATCAGCACCAGGCCGAGCACCTGCGGCTTGGTGGCGGCGTGCAGACGGCTCGGCACATCGCGGAAGTGCAGCAGCCCGACGGCGGCCGACAGGCACAGGATCGCGCCGATCAGCACCAGCACCAGCACGATCGCATCCGCGATCGGCTGAGGCAGGGCGATCTCGAGGAACGAGGTCATGGTCGGGGTCATGGTGCCGTGTTGTCCCTCCGTGCGACGTAGCGGGCCACCGCGATCGAGCCGAACACGGCGACGGCGGCGATGATCAGCATGACCGGCACATTGCGCATATGCCCGTTGATGGCCATGTCGGCGCCGAGCACGCACATCACCTCGGTGAGCAGCACGTCGGAGGCCACCGTGCGGTCGAGGATCGACGGGCCGCGCACGATGCGGACCACACTCAGGATCGCGGCCAGGCCGAACACGACCATGATCGCGATGAACAGGATGTCGTTCACCGGGCGCCTCCCCCCTTCTCGTCCGCCTTCAGAGCCGCGTACTGCTCCGGCGTGCCCACGGCGCGCACGATGCGGCGCTCCCAGCGCAGCACCTCGTCGCGGAACGCGTCGACATCGGCGCGGCTGCGCACGCCGATCACGTGCAGGTACAGGATGCGGCGGTCGCGATCGCTCTCGACCACCAGCGAGCCCGGGATGAGGGATGCCGTGACCGCGACGTGCGTGGTGACGATGTCGTCGGCGTACCGCAGCGGGATCTCGACGATCGCCGCCCCCGGCTGGCGCCGGAAGTCGAACACCTGGATCGCCACACTCACGGCGCCCAGCACCACCGCGCCCAGGAACCGCACGATGAACACCAGCGAGTACCAGACGTTGATGCGTCCGACGAGCTCGACAGTCGGAAGGCGGAACACGCGGGTCACGAAGATCGCGACCAGGATGCCCGTGACCAGCGCCAGTGGCGTGAACTGGTGCCACAGCAGCATCCAGATCAGGATCAGCCACAGCATGAACGGCAGCTGCAGCAGGATGTCCCGCAGCAGACCGCGCTTGGTCAGATGCTTCGATTCGGGGCTCATCCGGCCTCCTCATCGATCTGCTGCAGGGTGATCGGCTGCAACAGGCCCGCGCCGATCCGGTCGCACAGCGCGTACAGCGGGCCGGCGAACACGGTCAGGGCGATCGTGACGGCGACCATTCCTGCGGTCGCGACGGTCATGATCGCGGGGATGCGGCGGGTCTCGGTCTGCACGTCGGCGGCCGGCGCATTGCCCAGGTAGCCGACACGGCCCTCGATCTCGGCGAGGTCGTCGCCCTCGCGCCAGAACGCGAGGTTCCAGGCGCGCATCAGCGCGTACAGCGTGAGCAGGGAGGTCAGGATGCCGCCGAGGATCAGCACGATCATCAGGGGCGTGCCCACCTGCGCGGCGGACTCGAACAGCGCGACCTTGCCGATGAAGCCCGAGAAGGGCGGCAGGCCGCCCAGGTTGATGGCCGGCACGAAGTAGAGCACGGCCAGCAGGGGCGCCGCCTTCATCAGGCCGCTGACCCTCAGGATCGACGTGCTTCCTGCCTTGCGCTCGATCAGGCCGACGGCCAGGAACAGCGTGGTCTGCACGACGATGTGGTGCACGATGTAGTACACCGTGGCGCCGATCGCATTCTCGGTCGCGATGGCCAGGCCGAAGATCATGTACCCGACGTGGCTGACCAGGGTGAACGACAGGATGCGCTTGAGCTCGGCCTGCGCGACAGCGCCGAGCACCCCGACCACCAGCGTCGCCAGGGCCACGATCAGCAGCAGGGTGTTGATGTCGCTGCTCACGAAGAGCTGCGTCTCGGTGCGGATCAGCGCGTACACGCCGACCTTGGTCAGCAGGCCGGCGAACACCGCGGTGACCGGCGCCGGCGCCGTGGGGTAGGAGTCGGGCAGCCAGAACGACACCGGGAAGATGGCGGCCTTGATGCCGAACGCGATCACCAGCATCAGGTGCAGGACGAGCTGCGTCTCCGGTGGCAGCTGTGCGATGCGCTCGGCGACCTGCGCCATGTTCACGGTGCCGACGGCGCCGTAGATCATCGCGATCGCCGCCAGGAACAGGATCGACGAGACGAGCGAGACGACGATGTAGACCGCGCCGGTGCGGATCCGCGATTCGGTGCTGCCCAGCGTGATCAGCACGTACGACGCGACCAGCAGGATCTCGAACCCGACGTACAGGTTGAACAGGTCGCCCGCGATGAACGCGTCGAAGATGCCCGCCGCCAGGATCAGGTACGTCGGGTTGAAGATCGAGATCGGCGTCTCCTCGACGCCGTCCGCGGCACCCTGACCGATCGAGAACAGCAGCACCGCGAGCAGCACGATGCTCGAGACGAGGACCAGCAGCGCGGCGAGCCGGTCGACGTAGAGCACGATGCCGAAGGGCACGGGCCAGCCGCCGACCGACACCGCGAACGGGGTGTCGGCGGCATCCACCGCCACCAGCAGGACCGCGGCGATGATCGAGACCGCGGCCAGGGTGGCCGCCGTCACCAGCATCTGCAGGCGCGGGTTGCGGCCGAACACGAGCGTGACCGCGGCGCCGAGCAGCGGCAGCATCACGATGAGGGGAACGAGCGAGGTCACGAGCGGTCCCCTTCAGCGTCGTCGTCCGCGGTTCCCGCGGATCGGGGCGAAGGATCCGGCACGTCCATCGGGGCATCGTCGTCGATGGCTGCGTGATCGCGCATGTGCAGCACGGTGATCGGCGAGGTGGCGGTCCCGACGAAGTCGGTGGTCGCCTCCTCCTCGTCCGGGGAGGACTCGTCGTCGAACAGCTCCTCCTCGGCATCCGTCCGCTCGCGCAGCGCGATGTCGTCGACGTCATCCTCGACGGTGTCGGCCTGGCCCAGCTGCCAGGAGCGGTAGATGAGCGCCAGCAGGAAGGCCGAGACGGCGAAGGTGATCACGATGGCCGTGAGCGTGAGCGCCTGCGGCAGCGGGTCGCTGATCGCGCCCTCCTCGCCGAAGAACGGCGCCTTGCCCGGGACGCCCATCACGATCAGCAGCAGCAGGTTGGTGGCGTTGCCCAGCAGCAGGAAGCCGATCAGCACGCGGGTCAGGCTGCGCTCCATCATGGCGTAGACGCCGGCGGCGAACAGCACGGCCATGATGACGATCAGGGTCAGTGAGACGTCCATCAGCGCTGCACCCCCTTGCCGCCGCGCTCGGTGGCGGGCTGGAAGCGGCCGCGGCGCTCAGCGGCCTGCCGGTCGACCTCGGCGCCCAGGCTGCGCAGCACGTCGAGCACCAGGCCGATCACGACCAGGTACACGCCGATGTCGAAGACCGTCGACGACACGAACTCCAGGTGGCCGAGCAGGGGCACGTCGGCGAACCAGACCGTGCTCTCCAGCGGCGCCATGCCGAAGAACATCGGCATGAGTGCCGCGCCCACGGCCAGGATCAGGCCGAAGCCCAGCAGACGACCGGCATCCGTCGGAGCCGCAGCACCGAGTTCCCAGCGGCCTCCCGCGATGTACCGCATCACCAGGGCCATGCCGGCGACGAGTCCGCCAGCGAAACCGCCGCCCGGCCCGTTGTGCCCGGCGAAGAGCAGGTAGATGGACACCACGATGATGGTGTGGAACAGCACCCGCACGATGACCTCGAGCAGGATCGAGCGGTCCTCCGCCTTGATCCGCTGGCCGCTGACCAGCCAGGCGCGCGGTGCACCGCGGTTCTCCGAGGTCTGGAAGCGCGGGCCGTCGGCGGTCTCGACCATCGGACGGCGCGCGGTGCGGCGCCGCGCGGTCTGCGGCAGGTCGCGGGTCGTCGAGAGCAGGTCGGCCCGGTGCGTGACGAAGACCAGGGAGGCCACGCCGGTGGCGGCGAGCACGAGCACGCTGAGCTCGCCCATCGTGTCCCAACCGCGCAGGTCGACGAGCGCCACGTTCACGACGTTCTTGCCGTGCCCGAGGTCGTAGGCCAGCTGCGGGAAGTCGACCGAGATCGGGTCGAAGATGCGCGCCTGCGTGGCGACGATCGCGACCAGCGCCATGGTGATGCCGACGCCGATCGCCAGGACGGCGCGCGGGACGCGTCCGACGGATGCGTTGTGCTCCCCCATCCGCGAGGGCAGCCGCCTCAGCACCAGGGCGAAGGTGACCATGGTGACGGTCTCGACGAGGATCTGCGTGAGCGCCAGGTCGGGGGCGCCACTCGTCGCGAACAGCACGACCATGCCCAGGCCGGTCACCGAGACGAGCACGACGCCGGTGTAGCGCTTCTGCGCGCGGACGGCGATGACCCCGGCGACGGCCATGATCGGTGCGACGACGATCTGCACCGGGGTGTGCCACGCCGAGAGGGCGAGTCGCTCGGGTGCCGCGCCGATGAGCGCGGTGGCCTCCGCCGCGAGCAGCACCACGAAGATCGTGCCGACGTACAGCGGCAGCGAACCGCGCTGCGTCAGGCTCGTGGTCAGCACGGACAGGCGGTCGACGCCGCGCATGGTCAGGTAGTAGACGTCGGCCGCGGTGAATCGCAGCAGGCGCGGCCAGCGGTGCCAGCCGGAGCGGATGCTGAGCACGAACGTCCCGATGCCCAGGGCGATCGCGCCCAGCGACAGGAACAGCGCCGGCTCGAATCCGTGCCAGAGCGCGAGGTGTCCGGGAGATGCGCCGTCACCCGCGGGATCCACGCTTCGCGCGTACCCCTGCAGCGCGACGTCGACGGCCGGCGCTCCGATGCCCGCGGCGATGCTGAGCCCGGCGAGGATGATCGGCGATGCCAGGAAGCCGACCGGCGGATCCGGCCATGCCGTCTCAGGCATATACGCGCCGGACGCGTGCTTCTTCCGCCAGAAGGCGCCCCACAGGAATCGGCATCCGTACGCCACGGTCAGCACCGCGCCGAGGGTGACGCCGATCAGGGCGACCCATCCCCATACGGATCCGTGCTGCGCGTCCTCGAGCAGCGCGGTGAGCGTGGACTCCTTCGCGACGTACCCGATGGTCGGGGCGACGCCCATCATCGAGGCGACCGAGATGAACGCCGCGGTCGCCATCACCGGCGCCTGACGTCCGACACCCGAGAGCTCGGTGATGTCACGCGTGGAGAGCTGGCGGTCGATGACACCGACGATCAGGAACAGCGCCGACTTGAACAGCGCATGCCCGATGACCAGCGCGAGTCCGGCGAGGGCGGCACCCGGCGTGCCGAACCCGATCACGACCGCGAAGAAGCCCAGCTGGCTGACCGTGCCGAATGCGAGGATGCGCTTGAGGTCGGTCTCGCGCAGGGCCTGGATGCCGCCCAGCAGCATCGTGATGACGCCGAGCGAGATGACGATCGGGCGCCACGGCCCGGAGAGCGCGAAGATCGGCGCGAACCGGGCGATCAGGTAGATGCCGGCCTTCACCATGGCGGCTGCGTGCAGGTAGGCACTCACCGGCGTGGGCGCCGCCATCGCACCGGGCAGCCAGAAGTGGAACGGGAAGATCGCGGACTTCGACACGGCGCCGATCAGCAGCATCACGACCGCGGCATCCACGATCGGGCCGGTGGGCGCGAGCTCGAGCAGCTCGCGGATGCTGGCCGTTCCGGCATCCACCACCAGCAGGACGGCGCCGACGAACAGCACCAGCCCACCCAGCGTGGTGACCAGCAGCGCCTGCAGCGCGGCACGACGGCTGGCTGCACGACGCCGATAGTGGCCGATGAGAAGGTACGACAGGATGCTGGTGACTTCCCAGAACATCACGAGCATGATCAGATCGTCGGTCAGCACCAGCCCGTACATGGCACCCGCGAAACCGAGCAGCACGCCCGCGAACTGGCCGACCTCGACCCCGTCGTCGTGGAAGTACCACCGGCAGTAGAGCAGCACGAGCGCGCCGACGCCGGTGACGATGAGCGTCAGGACCCAGCCGAGCACGTCCATCCGCATGGAGAGGTGCAGACCCAGCTGCGGGATCCACTCGTAATCCTGGAACGGGATCGTCTTCGGGTCCAGCACCTGCGACGTGAGCGTGAGCGCGTGCACGAACGCGGCGGCAGGAACCAGCGCCGCGATCACGAATGCTTGTGCTCCGAGCCAGCGCACCAGAACCGGGAGAAGCAGCGACCCGATCAGGAACACGGCGAGGAGCAACAGCATAAGCGGCTCCTCAAGCTCGTCGGGGCCTTCCGGCACGGGCGGGCGAATCTCCGTCCATTCTACGGGGGCGATGGGGCCACCGGTCGCCGGAGTCCGCCGGGCACCGCACGCGTGGCTGCGATCTCAGCCGTCCGACAGGCCCGCCGTGCGAGAGTGAACCCATGCGTGGGGCATGGCGCGAGGCGTCGGGGTGGGCTGCTGCGGTCGCGATGTCGACGGTGATCGTCGGACAGGTCGCGTCCACCGCGCGCTCCGAGCTGCTGTTCCGCGACGGCGATTCCCTCATCGTCGCCCTCGTGGCGCGGTCGATCCTGGATCACGACCGGCTCGACTGGATGTTCTCGGGCGTGCTGTTCCTGCCGGAGACCGCGGTGTACACGGTGCTGCGGATGCTGCTGCCCGCACTTTCGGTCATGGGCGTGCTGGCAGTGAACGCCGTGGTGAACCTGCTGGCCCTGTACGGCGCGATCCGCCTCGCCGCGGGCCGGCGACGCCCCGGCCGCGCACCGGTGGCCTGGTCGCTGATCGCCCTGGGCGCGTTCGGGATGCTGGCGCTCACCGAGACCTCCTCCTCGCGGGATGCCCTGGAGCCGGCGTCCCTGCTGCTGACCACCACCTACTACTCGGCCACCGTGATCGGCGCCGTGCTTGCGGTCGGTCTGGTGCGGCGCTGGTTCGACGCGCGTGGGTCGGGTTCGTCAGGTTCGTCGGGTTCGTCCTCGCCCCTGCTCAGCGTCTTCGCCCCTGCTCAGTCACGTCATTCATCAGGGGCGAGGACGACCAGCAGGGGCGAGGATGCACGTCGGGCTCCGGGACGCGCGGCGCTCATCGCGCTGAGCGGGGTCGTGGTCGTCTCCACCGTCACCAACCCTCTGTTCCTCGCCTGGGCGACGGCTCCCCTGCTCGTGCTGCTGCTGATCGCCCTGCATCCGCGGCTGTGCGGCGTGCCCGCACTGCGCCCCCTGCTCGTCGTCGCGGGCGGCTCGGTCCTGGGGATGCTCATACGCATTCCGCTGTCGGCATGGATCGCGGACCCCGGCACGGGGTACGCGCATCCGACCGAGCTGCTGAGGTCGGCCGAGTACTACGGTGCCCTGGCGGGCGACCGTCTGATCACGCCGGCCGGCATCGGCGCCACCGCACTGACCTTTGCGCTGCTCCTGATCTGCCTGCTGCGCACGTTCCGACCCGGATCCCGCGACGATGACTCAAGAGCCGGAGGGATGCTGCTGGCCGCCTACGGCTGGTTCACCCCGCTCGCGACGGTCGTCGGCGCGATCCTGCTGGGCACACACGCGGCTCGCTATCTCGAGCCGATCGCCTTCGCCCCGGTGCTCGGACTCGTCGCCCATCCGCGGTCGATCCGGCTCCCCTCTGCCGTGAAGGTCACAGCCGCAATCGGCGCGGTGCTGCTGGCTGCGGGAGCTGCGGCATCCGTCCCGCGCATCCATGCGGCCGCGACCGCACCCGATCCGGATGCCGCGTGCGTCGTCGACTGGGTGAACGCCTCGGGCCGCACCGGCGGCGGTCAGTTCTGGACGGTGCGCCTGCCCAAGCTGCTGCTGAAGGATCCTGCACAGCTGGTGCAGGTCGATCACACCCTGCGCGGCTACAACTGGCTCGCGAACCGCACCGACTTCGCTGCCGGCGAGCTGACCTTCCTCGTCGAGGACGCCCAGACCGTGCGCTGGCAGATCGCCGACAACCCGCAGCCGGACGCCGTGATCGGATGCGGTCGCTACCGCATCCTCGACTTCGCGAGCCAGCCGCTGAAGATCGGCCCCCAGCGCTCCTGAGAGCACGCGAAGGGATCAGCGCGCCGGCGGCGCCGCGGTCTCCCCCTCGCGGAACGAGCAGGTGAAGTGCACGGACTCCCCCGGTTCGCCGGCCAGCATCCGCGCCACCTGCTCCCCCGCCGCCCGGCCCTTGGCCACGGCGGGCTGCGCGATGGTGGTGAGTCGCAGCGAACCGAGCCCGTCGGCGTTGATGCCGTCGAACCCGACCACGGTGAGGTCGTCCGGCACCCGCAGGCCCAGCTCCTCCGCGGCGCGGATCACGCCCACCGCCAGCAGGTCGCTCTGCGCGACGATCGCGGTGGGACGATCGGCGCGCAGGGAGCCGGTGTCATCCGCCAGCAGCGTCCGGGCCGCGATCATTCCCTCATCGACCAGGCTCGCCGCGGCGGTCACACCCGGCGCATCCGGGTAGATCTCGCGGAACCCCGCCAGTCGGTCCAGGGTGACGTCGACCGTCGCCGCCGCCACGCGAGCGGGTGTGATCGGAGCCCGCTCTCGCTCCGCGTCGAGGGCGAGCGTCACGGTCGCCACGTCCGTATGCCCGAGCTGGCATACATAGTCCGCCATCTCCGCACTGGCCTCGCGGTTGTCCAGCGTGACCTGGGGAATCCCCTCCCCCGCATCGCCTTCGATCACGACCACGGGAAGCCCCCGCTGGCGCACGGTCTCCAGCGCGGAACGGGTGCGGCCCGAGCATCCGATCAGCACCACGGCGTCGACCGGCGCCTCGGTGATCGGCGGAGCCTCATCACCCTGGGGATCGTCGCGCAGCAGCAGGATGCCGGCGCTGATCGCGGCGAGCGCGTCGGAGAGGCCGTCCATCATCGCGGTGGTCACCGGGTCGAGGAAGGCGTGCCGCAGCTCTCCTCCGAGCACCACCGCCACGATCCCGCTGCGCCCGGTGCGCAGCGACGCGGCCCGCGGATCGGGCCCGGTGTAGCCCAGCGCGGCAGCGGCGGCGAGCACCTTCTCGCGGGTGGCATCGGCGACGTTCACCTTGCCGCTGAACACGACCGAGGCCGTCGACGTCGAGACGCCGGCCTCGCGGGCCACGTCGGCGATGGTCGCACGGCGTGCGGTGCTGCTCATCCTCCGAGGATAACCCGCCGCGTCTCGCATCATCGAATCGATTCGATACACTGGCCCGATGGACACCGCGCTCACCCGTTCGCAGTTCGTGCGCTGGCGCGCGGCGATCTTCGCGATCTTCCTCGCCAGCGGCCTCTCGATCTCGACCTGGGCCTCGCGCGTGCCCGACATCGCGGACTCCCTCGGCATCGACCGCGCCCAGATCGGCCTGCTGCTGCTCGGCATGGGCATCTCGTCGATCGTGGGCATCTCCACGGGCCCACTGGTCATGGCGCGCACCGGAGCGCGTCTCGGGATGCTGATCACGATGCTCATGTTCGGCTCGGGTGTCTGCCTGATCGGCCTGGGAGCCGACCAGTTCGGCTCCATCCCGGTCGTCGTGCTCGGCATGGTGCTGTTCGGATTCGGCAACGGCTCGGTCGACGTGATGATGAACGTCGAGGCCACGGCCATCGAGCAGCAGATGGGCCGCACGATCCTGCCGGTGTTCCACGCCTTCTTCAGCTTCGGGACGGTGATCGGTGCGGGCGCCGGCGTTCTCGCCACCGGCCTGGGCCTCACCGTGGCGGCGCACGCCGGCATCATGAGCGCGATCATCATCACCGCCGCGATCGTCTGCTTCTTCCAGGTTCCGGTGCGCGAGGCCGCCCTCGACCCGACGCCCGACGTGAAGCCGAGCTTCGGTCAGCGCGTGCACACCGCGCTCGAGGCCTGGCGGGAGCCGCGCACCTACGCCCTGGGCATCGTGATGCTGGGCATGTCCTTCGCCGAGGGCGGAGCGAACGACTGGATCGCGCTGGGGGTCGTGCAGGGACACCACCAGGAGTCGGGCATGGGCGCGCTCGCGCTGGCGGTCTTCTCGGTGGGCATGACCATCGTGCGGCTATTCGGCGGACCGCTCGTGGACCGCTTCGGCCGCGTGGCGGTGCTGCGCGTGCTTGCCTGCGCCGCGGCATCCGGCATCCTGCTCTTCATCCTCGGCCCGAACCTGCCCCTCGTGCTGATCGGTGCCGCGCTGTGGGGCATCGGCGCCTCCCTCGGCTTCCCGCTGGGCATGTCCGCGGCTGCCGACGATCCCGCCAAGGCCGCTGCACGAGTGAGCGCGGCGGCCACGATCGGCTACGTCGCCTTCCTCGGCGGCCCGCCGGTGCTCGGCGTGATCAGCGAGCACATCGGGCTGCTCAACACGCTGTTCATCCTCGTGGCGCTGGTCGTCATGTCGGGGCTTTTCTCGGGCGCGGCGCGCCCGCTGCGCACCGGAGAGCCCGTCGCGACGAAGTAGGCTCTTCGGGTGCGTCTCGTCATCGCCCGCTGCTCCGTCGATTACACCGGGCGGCTCAACGCCCATCTGCCCCTCGCCACGCGCCTGCTGGTGCACAAGGGCGACGGCAGCCTGCTCGTGCACTCCGACGGCGGCAGCTACAAGCCGCTGAACTGGATGAGCCCGCCGTGCACCCTGGCTCCCGAGGTGCCGGGCGAGGAGGAGGCCAGCGCCGGCGTCGTCGAGGTGTGGCGCGTCACCCACAAGAAGACCGGCGACGCCCTGCGCGTGCAGATCTACGAGATCCTGCACGACTCCAACCACGACCTGGGCATCGACCCCGGCCTGCAGAAGGACGGCGTCGAGGCCGACCTGCAGCGCCTGCTGGCCGAGCAGGTGGATCTGATCAGCGAGGGCGGCACGCTCGTGCGCCGCGAGTACCCGACGGCCATCGGCCCTGTCGACCTGATGATCCGGGATGCCGGCGGTGCGGCGATCGCCGTGGAGGTCAAGCGCCGCGGCGACATCGACGGCGTGGAGCAGCTCACCCGATACCTCGAACTGCTGGGCCGCGACCCGCACCTGGCGCCCATCACCGGCGTGTTCGCCGCGCAGGAGATCAAGCCGCAGGCGCGCGTGCTCGCCGAGGACCGCGGCATCCGCTGCGTCGTGCTCGACTACGAGGACATGAAGGGCACCGCCTCCGGCGCCCCGCGCCTGTTCTGAGCGACGACGCGCAGGGATCATCCCGGCGGCGTACGCGGGATCACTCCGCAGGCTGACGATCGGCGCGCGCCGCTCCGGAAGGCTGGAAGCATGAACACGCGTCCCGTCATCCGCGCCCTCGCGCTCGGTGCCATCCTGCTCCCCGCCGCCCTCCTCGCCACCGGCTGCTCATCCGTGATCGACGTGGTGGTGCACCACCAGCAGGATCTGACCTTCGAGGACCGCGCCGCGATGAAGGAGGGGTGGAACCGCTTCGAGGAGTGGGTGCCGGCCGATGCCACGCACATCATCGGCACGGCGGGCACCGACGGCCCGCACGCGGCGATCATGTTCCGCAGCGAGGAGGACCTCGACCCGGCGGTGTGCGCCGAGGTTCCGCGACGGTCCGCCCCCGTGTACGCGCTGAAGGACGCCCCCGCCGTCTACGAGATGGACAAGGTCTTCGCCTGCGGTGACTGGTCCGTCGTCCGCACTGACGACGGCTGGCTCGGCTGGACGCCGAACGCCCCGGACGAGGCCGCCGAGTCCCCCGCATCCTGATCCGGCATCACGGCGGAAGGCCATGACTCCGGAGAATCTCGCCCCCGAAGCCCGAATCGGCTCCGACGAGGCGGGACCACGCCGGGTTCTCCGGAGTTGTGTCCGCCGTAGGCTGGACACATGCCCTCCTCGCCCTACACCTGCATCCTCTGGGACGTGGACGGCACCATCGCCGACGCGTCGGCCGGCATCCTGCCGCGGCTGCGCCAGGTGTTCGCCTCGTACGGACTGCCGGAACCGGATGCCGGTGAGCTGGCGCTCTGGATCGGACCGCCCATGTACGTGTCCTTCCAGGAGCGGGCTGGCATGGACGAGGAGCAGGCGCACGAGGCGGTGTCCCGGTACCGGGAGCTCGCCGCGGCGGACGGCTACGCGGCATCCGTCGACATCTACCCGGGCGTCCCCGAAGTCCTGCGAGCGGTGCAGGATGCCGGCATCCCGCAGGCCACCGCCAGCACCAAGCCCGAGAACCAGGTGCGCGCGATCCTCGAGCACTACGAGCTGATCGACGCCTTCACCGCGCTGTCCGGCGCGCGCCCGACGCCCGAGGGCCGCGCCGACGGCAAGTCATTCGTGATCGGGCAGGCGCTGGAGCGGCTGCGCGCGGCCGGTGCCGACACCTCACGGCCCGTGCTGGTGGGCGACCGCCACCACGACGTCGAGGGCGGCGCCGAGCACGGCATCCCGGTGATCTTCGTCGGCTGGGGCTTCGGCGGGGAGGGTGAAGCGGATGCCGCGGCGTTCCGAGCATCCGATCCCGCATCGCTGCGCACCCTTCTGCTGCACTGATCCGCCCCGCACGACCGGTCGGTTCTGCGACGGTATCGGCTCGGCGGACAGCCTCGTGCTGTACCGTGATTATGCGCGTGCCCTGGTAATCGCGCGACGAGGAGAGAGGGAACCGCAGTGGCTGAAGCACCGACCACCCGCGAGGTGCAGCTCAGCGTCCCCACCGCCGACACCACCGTGGCCGAATGGCTCGATCTGCAGTACTCCGCTTCGGAGTCGATCCGCCGCCTGATCCGCGAGTCCGTGGCCCGCGAGGGGTTCACCGACGTGGCGAACCGGCCGGTGCGTCCGCCGGCGAATCCGGTGTACGTGGCCGAGAGCTTCCCCGCTGACGTCGAGGAGCCCGCCGACGAACCCGCGGCGCCGAAGGCGACCGCCCCGAAGACGGCGAAGAGCCCTGCATCCGAGGCATCCGCTCCGGAGGGCGCAGCGCCGAAGCCCGCCGCCCGCAAGACCGAGACGCACGACGACGTCGAGCCCGCCACGCAGGCGCGGCGACCGGCGCGCTCGGACGACACCGACGCCACGGCGACCATCGACGATCTCCTCGGCTTGTGATCGATCACCACCACCATTCAACCGACGACTCGGAACGAAAGGCCTTCCCATGAGTTCGGACATCATCCACCTGACCGGCGGCATCGACGTCGGCAACGGCTACGTCAAGGGCATGATCCTCAACACCGACACGGGTGTTCGGGATCGCATCGACCTGCCCAGCGCGATCGTCGCCACGCCCCGTCAGTCGCCGAAGGTGCCGCTGGAGGACGCCGAGGCCTTCCAGACCATGAACGACGCCGAGGAGGACTTCTACAACCGCCTCGACGCCTCGTTCTCGTCGCCGCTCGTCTCCGACAGCGACCGCCGCATCTTCGGCCGTTCCGCGCTCAGCGTGCGCGGCTCGGTGTTCAGCGAGTTCGAGGTGCACGACGGCCACGCCAGCAAGGCCGACCAGCAGCTCAGCAAGATCCTCGTGCTCGGCGTGTACGCGGCCAAGGCGCTGCGCGACTACGTGCGCGCCAACGACAAGCTGCCCGAGCAGGAGCTGCGCGTCAAGGTGCGCACCGGCCTGGCGCTGCCGATCAGCGAATTCGTCGCGCGCCGCTACGGCTATGCCGGCGAGTTCATCGGCGCCAAGGGCTCGGCCGTGCACCTGGTGACCATCAAGAACTTCAACACGCCCGTCAGCGTGCGCATCGAGTTCGAGGACGTCCAGGTCGTCGCAGAGGGCGCCTCCGCGCAGTACGCGATCTCCGAGAAGGGCGAGCCGCTCGCGAACGCGCTGCTCACCGACCTGCGCTCGCGCGAGCCGGAGATGCTCCCCGGCGTGACCGGCGCCGACCTCGTCGCCGCGCAGAACACCGTCGGCATCGACGTGGGCGAGGGCACCGTGAACTTCCCGGTGTTCACGAACGCCCGGTTTAACGCCGAGGCCGCGTCGACGCTCGACATGGGCTACGGCACCATCCTCGAGAACGCGCTCGACCGTCAGGACGAGGCCGACCTGCGTTTCACCAGCCGCAAGCAGCTCGCCGACTTCCTGCAGACCACGCCCTCGGTGCTGCAGCGCAACCGGCACCAGCGTGCCGTGCAGCTGGTCGAGCCCGACATCAAGCACCTCGTCGACCAGATCCGTCGCGCCTTCAGCGAGACGCTCAGCCAGTCGGGTGAGTCGACCGAGGTCGTCTACGTCTACGGCGGCGGCTCCGGCCCGATCAAGGAGGAGCTGTACCCCGAGCTGATCAAGGCGGCCGGCGACGTGCCCGTGCTGTACCTGGATGCCCGGTACTCGCGGCACCTGAACCGCGAAGGCCTGTTCCTCGCAGCCCGTGCGGCCGAGGAGGCCGCTGCGGCTGCTCAGGTCGCCGCCGACGGCGACAGCAGCCGTCGCGGAGGCCGGAAGACCGCCAAGGCATCCGCCTGACCGGGGTCCGGGGCTCGGAGACGGGCCCCGGATACGGAAGAACCCCGCCGCACTGCGCTGAGCAGTCCGGCGGGGTTCTTCGCATTCGCCTCAGACGGGGCGGATGTTCTCAGCCTGCAGGCCCTTGGGACCCTGCGCGACGTCGAACTCGACGCGCTGGTTCTCCTCGAGGGAGCGATAGCCGGAAGACTGGATTGCGGAGTAGTGCGCGAACACGTCAGCGCCTCCGTCGTCGGGGGAGATGAAGCCGAAGCCCTTCTCCGAGTTGAACCACTTGACCGTGCCCTGGGTGCTCATTTACTGCCGTTCTGCTTGTTGCGATGCCGACGCAGGATGCACCGACTGCCGCTAACGCTATCCCAGACGACCCGCCAGGCAACAGCAGTGGGCAGAAGGTGATCTAAATGTTGCATGCGGATCGGCGTGTCAGCGGCCGAGATCAGGGCCTTCGCAGCGACCTCCGGGGGAATTGGTTGGCCCCCACCGCGGGGGGAGCGGTGAGGGCCGAAGACGACCGGAGGGTGCGTCAGGTTTCAGCATACACAGGTTTCGGATGATTTGTCCCCCATTTGGGGGACAAATTTCCCAAACGGTGTCATCATGGATTCGACCCCTCGCGAGGTGCGTCTGGGGACTGCATCAGACGAGAGGGCCGAAGTGCATGCGTGGATCGCCGGGTGACTGGGGAACCCGTCGCTGACTGGGGTTCAGCGAAAGGCGATCGATTTCCCACGCGCATGCTCTTTCACACTAGAGGAGGGGTGGTTCGAAGTCCACGACTTCAAGCCCGACAGGTGTGAGAGGACTTTGAGGGGAGATCAGCAGGCTCGGAGAGGGAATGGCTGCACAGCGAGGTGGCCGGCCCCCTCCGGGCCGCTCCACTCTCGGAGTGCATCCGGCGTCGCACGCAGGCCCTAATCTTGCAGTCATCACCTTCCGCCGAGGAGACCGATGACGCTTCCCCGCCCGCCGCGCGCACGCACCTGGACGCGCGGTACAACGGTGCTGCTGGTCGTGTGCGCCCTGGTCGTGTCGATCGCCGTGGCGGCCGCCGTGCTGCTGCCCGGCTACGTCCGCGACGGGGCCCGGCGGGATGCCGAGAGCACCTTGCGCGCCTTCCTCTCCGACGCCGCGGCGCTCGACGCCGACTGGAAGCACACCGCGAGCCCGCTGCTGCGGGCGGTCGTGCCGGTGGGCGCACCACTGGTCGGCGAGCGGGGTACGGTGGATGCCCTGAAGCTGTCCGCGCGCTATGAGATCGGCGAGCTGACCTTCTCGGGCCGGAGCCTGGAGCGCAGCGACACGGCGAGCGCGCTCGTGACGATCGACTACCGCTTCACCGTCGACGGGCACCGGGGCGCCTCGTCGATCCAGCAGAAGGTGTGGCTGACACGTCCGTTCTACTACGGCACGGACGAGCCGCAGCAGGTGCGCCCCAAGATCGCCCCCACCGCGATCGGTCCGTGGCGGGTCACCGGCCTGACCGCTCCCGGCTCGGGCGACGGGTCGGCGGCAGCGGCGGCCGGCCTCACCTCCGACGCCCGCGATGCCGACGATCTCGCGTGCTATTCGGCCGACACCGCGCTCGAGCAGATCGCCGACAGTGCGCGCATCGACGGCCGGCTCGCGTCGGACTGCTTCCTCGGGGCGGCGGACGGTGCGGATGCCCTGGCCTCCGGGCTGGATGCGAACGCCCTGCTCGAGGCGTTCCCCGCCATCGACAGGACGGATGCCGCCAGCATGCCGCCCGAGCTGACCCGGATCGACACGAACGCATTCGGCGCAGTACGGGCCCCGTTCACGGAGTTCCTCATCGCCGACAAGTACGTCCTCACCATCGCGGCGGTCACGACCGACGACGGCGGGCAGGCCGTGCGCATCGTCAGCATCCGCGAGAAGGGTGCCGGGCGATGAGCGATTCGCACGGCCCCGCAGGACCCGGCGTCCCCGACGCCGAGCCCGTCCCCGGCGCACCGGCATCCGTCAGCCACGCACCCGCCCTGCCCGCTGCGCCGGTCGCACACGCCGAGCCCGTCGGCATCCCGCTCTCGCTCGGCTCGCACCGGTTGCCGGACGCCTTCGGCGGACTCGCGACTCCGCGACCGCAGCCGGTGGTGCGCCGTCCGCTGCGCCCGAAGCCGATCATCGTCGCGCTCACCGTGCTGGCGCTGCTGCTCAGCGGCGGCTGGGCGGCATCCGAGTGGCCGGAGCTGCCCGCAGCAGGCCGCTCCGCCGACTTCGCCTCGCCCGATCCGCAGGCGCCCTGGCTGCCGGACTACGTCCCCGACTCGGCGCAGTACCCGAAGGCGTGGGCGTCGATGAACGCGGCGCTGCGCGCCAAGGACCGCGACGCGTTCCTCTCCTACGCCGAGGGCGAGGCCCGGGACCAGCTCGCGCTGTGGTGGGACAACACCGAGCGGATCGGGCGGGGGACCGCCTACATCGTCCCGACGACCGGCAGCGACGGAGGGGCGGGCGCGTTCCTGGGCGCCGAGCTGGCGTTCTCGTCGCGTCCGCTGAGGGGGAGCGGTGATCAGGACGCGGGCTACCGGCTGACGCAGGGTTTCACCTACGACATCACCACCAAGGGCGACGGCGACAGGATGCGCCTCACGTCGTTCACGCCCGTCACGCCGATGCCGTGGGATGAGGGTGAGCTGTACGTCGCGAGAGGCGACCACGTCGTGCTGTACGGCATGGCGGACGAGCAGGCCCTCGTCGACGCGACGGTCGACACCGCCGAGCAGGGGGCGGTGCTGGCGATCAGGACGATCACCGACCTGGGCGGCAAGGTGCCGATGGCGGGATTCGTGTCGGGCATCACCGACGATCAGGAACGCATGGACCGCTGGCAGTACGGCGAGGACGTGCCCGAGGGGGACCCGACGGTCGCCGGCTACGCGACCGCCACGAACCGGCCCGCGTTCCGGTCGGACTTCTTCGAGCCCGACATCGCCGTGGGCGATGCGACCTCCGGCGTGCTGGTGATGATGGGCCCGCTGAGCACCGAGGACCGGCTGGCGACCTTCACGCACGAATTCGCGCACGGACTGCACTACGCGGCCGCGCCGCTGACCTCGTACGACGCGCCGCCGGTGGCGGTCTACGAGGGCTTCGCGACGTACATCGAGCTGCGCACCGGGATCACCGACATCCGCTGGCTGCAGGAGCCGGACGTGAAGGATCTCGTCGCGTCGCAGGGTGTGGCGGCCCTGTCCGACCAGGCGCTCACCGAGGGCGAGGACGCGTGGCTGTCGTACATCGCGGCCGGCTCGTACTACGTGTTCGTCGCCGAGAACGGCGGGGACCCGTGGAAGCTCGCGCTCGACGGAGCGGATGCGGTGGGCAAGAACCTCATCGAGATCGAGAACGACCCGCGCTTCAGCGAGGCGAACTGGAAGGCGTGGCTGAAGCGACGCTGACGGACCGCGGCCTGGTTGTCAATCCCCTTCATCCGGATCCTCGCGGATGAGAGTCTTGCCTCTCCGCAATCGGGCGGCGTACCGCCCACCACAGGAAGGGGATATCCCATGGGTGTCATGGACGATGCGAAGCACAACGCCGAGAAGCTGGTCGGCAAGGCCAAGGAGCACATCGGCGACGCGACGGACAACGAGGATCTGGAGGCCGAGGGCAAGCTCGATCAGGCCAAGGCCAGTGTCAAGAAGGTCGGCGACGACGTCAAGGACGCCTTCGACAAGTAGTCGTCGCTCATCGACATACGACGGTTCGCGAGGCGGATCGTCTGAGAACGGGCGGGTGCACCGTCGGTCCCGGACGGGACCGCGGCGCACCCGCTCTCAGCTGTGAAGGGGGCACGGATGCCGTTCACCGGTCGCTTCGGCATCGAGGAGGAGTTCGCACTGCTCGACGCCTTCACCCTCGTGCCCGTCTCCGCCGAGGGGGTCCACGCCGCCGTGCTCGGCGACGTTCCCGGGGGAGGCCGGCTGAGCGCGGAGTTCATGACGAGCCAGGTGGAGGCGGCGACCGAACCGGTCGGATCGCTCGCGCAGGCGCGCGAGCAGCTGGTGCGGATGCGGCGGACGCTGGCGCAGCACGCCCCCGAGGGCTCCGTCGTCGCCGCCACGGGTGCGCCGTTCGCCCTCGCCGGGGCCGCGCGCGTCACCTCGACGCCGCACTACGACGACGTGTCGCAGCTGATCGGCCGGCTCGCCTCGGAGCACACCGTGAACGGGCTGCACGTGCACGTGGAGGTGACCGGAGACGAGGAGCGCGTCCGTGCTCTGCTGCGCCTGCGCGAGGCGCTTCCGCTGCTGCTCGCCCTGAGCGCGAACTCGCCCTTCGCGTTCGGTGTGCCGGCCGGACTGGCCAGCTGGCGGAGCACTCTGATCCGGCGGCTCCCGGTGTCGTGGGGACCGCCGATCTTCACGGATGCCGACCACTACCGCCGCACGGTCGACCGGCTCGTCGGGATCGGGCTGCTCCCCGCGCGTTCGTCCGTGTCCTGGGCCGTGCGCCTCTCGGAACAGTACGACACGGTCGAGACCCGGGTCGCCGATGCCCAGCTGGAGGTCGAGGACACCCTGCTGTTGGCTGCCCTGACCCGGGCGATCGTCCTCGCCGACGACGTCATCCCCACCAGCTCGGCTCCGGATGATCTGGATGCTTCGCTGTGGCTCGCCGCGCGGCACGGGACGCAGGCCCGGTTCTGCACCGCGGACGGCGGGTCGGAGTCGGCATGGGCGGCCATGGAGCGGGTGCTGGCCGGCATCCGCCCCGTGCTCGACGAGCTCGGGGACGCCGAGTTCGTCGATGATCGCCTGGCCTACCTGCGGGCGGAGGGCACGGGCGCCGAGCGGCAGCTGCGAGCGCACGCGAGCGGGGGCGTCGAAGCGCTCGCGAGACTCTTCGGTGCACCGAGTCAACCGTTGGCGTAGCCCATGCCCATATGGTCGCGCACCTCGGCGAGCGTCGCCTCCGCGATCGCGTTCGCACGCACGTTGCCCTCGCGGAGCACCCGGTCGACGAGGCCAGGATCGGCGGCGAGCTCGGCACGGCGGGCTCTATGCCCGGAGAGGAATGCATTCACGGCATCCGTGGTGAACGCCTTCAGCGCGCCGCTGCCGGCATCCCCGAGCCGCTCGGCGACGGCCTCCGGAGTGCTGCCGGTGCACAGTGCGGCCGTGGAGAGCAGCCCCGACACCCCGGGCCGGCCCTCCGGGTCGTAGGTGATGACCCGGTCGCTGTCGGTGACCGTGCGCCGCACGGCATCCGCTGTCTCGTCCTCGCTCATCGACAGCGCGATCGCGTTGCCGTAGGACTTCGACATCTTGCGGCCGTCGAGCCCGGGGATCTCCGGCGTCTCAGTGACCATCGCCTCGGGTTCGGGGAACACCTCGCCGTACCGCTCGTTGAAGCGCCGCGCGATGGTGCGGGTGATCTCGACGTGCGGCAGGTTGTCCTTGCCGACCGGCACGAGGTTGCCCTTGCAGAACAGGATGTCGGCGGCCTGGTGCACCGGGTACGTCAGCAGCAGCCCGCTCAGGGCGCGCCCGGATGCCGCGTGCTCGGCCTTCACGGTGGGGTTCCGGTGCAGCTCCGCCTCGCTGACCAGGCTGAGGAACGGCAGCAGGAGCTGGTTGAGCGCCGGCACCGCGGAATGCGTGAAGATCGTGGTGCGCTCGGGGTCGAGGCCCGCGGCCAGGTAGTCGAGCACCGCGCCCCGCACGTGGTCGGCGACGTTCGCCGCGGTGTCGCGGTCGGTGATCACCTGGTAGTCGGCCAGGATGATGAACGTCTCGACGCCCAGCGCCTGCAGACGCACGCGCTCACGGATCGTGCCGAAGTGATGGCCGAGATGCAAGCTCCCGGTGGGCCGCTCGCCCGTGAGAACGCGGAACGACCCGGGGTCGTCGATAATCCTGCGTTCGAGTTCCGGCATCCGCTCCTGCGTCGCCGCGTATGAATCCGTCATGGTGAGTCCTTCCGAGAGAAGGGCTGCACGACGAGGGATGCCGCGAACCGGGGCGCGGGCTGCCGTGCAGCCCGCGAACATGCGTCAACCGGCTGCTACTGCAGCCACCACGAGGAACGGGTCAGGGAACGCATGTGCATCAGGATACGCCTGTCGGTCGGGGCAGCCACACAATGTGAGCAATGCTAACATTGATCGCATGCAGACCATCCTGGGGGCGAACGGGCAGATCGCCGTCGAGCTCGCCCGCGACCTGAACCGGCGGGGGAGCGCGCTGCGCCTCGTCAGCCGCAACCCGCGCGAGGTCAACGCCGGCGACGAACTGACCCGCGCAGACCTCCTCGACGCCGCGCAGACCGCTGCCGCCGTCAAGGGGAGCGAGGTCGTCTACTTCACCGCCGGCCTTCCGGCGAACGCCGAGCTGTGGGAGCGGCAGTTTCCCACGATGCTGAGGAACGCGCTCGATGCCTCGCGTGCCGCCGGCGCGGCGTTCGCCTACTTCGACAACACGTACATGTACCCGCAGGACGACCGCGTGCAGACCGAGGAAACCCCGTTCGCACCGCTCGGCCGCAAGGGCAGAGTGCGAGCGGCGATGGCCGAGATGGTGCTCGACGAGATGGCGCGGGGCGACATCCCCGTGCTGATCGCCCGGGCGCCGGAGTTCTACGGCCCCGGTCGCACGCAGAGCTTCACCAACTCGCTGGTGCTCGACCCGCTGCTGGCGGGCCGGAAGGCGCGGGTCCCGGTGCGCGACGACCGCGCGAGGACGCTCATCTGGACTCCGGATGCCAGTCGCGGACTCGCCGAGCTGGGAACGACGCCGGATGCCTTCGGCCAGACCTGGCATCTTCCCGTGCACCCCGACCGGCTCACCTACCGCGAACTCATCGCCCTGGCTGGGGAGGTCTTCGGCATCGAGCCCCAGTACTCCGTCGTCCCGAAGTGGATGCTGAGCGCCGCAGGCGTCTTCTCCGCGGAGGCGCGCGTGATCCGCGAGCTCCTGCCGCGGTATCAGTACGACAACCTCTTCGACTCCACCAAGTTCCGCACGCGCTTCCCGGCGTTCGCGATCACGGATCATCGTGAGGGCCTCGCCGTCATCCGCGACGAGAGGCGCGCCAGCGATGGACGATGAGTCGACGCCGGAATCCAGGCGATCCGGCTACCACCACGGCGATCTGCGCGCGTCCCTGCTGAGCACGGCGATGGAGATGCTGGAGGCGGGGGAGAGCTTCTCGCTGCGCGCCGTCGCCCGCGAGGCCGGGGTCTCGCCCACCGCGCCTTACCGTCACTTCGCCGATCGCGAGGCGCTGGAGTCGGCACTGGCGGTGCAGGGCTTCGACGACCTCCGGCGACGCCTGTCGGCCGACGATGCGCGCGCGTCGAGCGTCGAGGAGCTCGTCGGGTTCGCCGTGACCTATGTCGCATTCGCCCTGGAGCGACCCGCGCTGTTCTCGCTGATGTTCGGCCGGGAGTGCGATGACAGCGACGACGAGCGCGTGCGCGCGGCCGGGGATCTCCATGCGCTGCTCGCCGATTCGCTGGGCGACGTGTTCCCCGATCGCGACCCCGGCCCGCTCGCCACGGCCCTGTGGTCCCTCACGCACGGGCTCGCCTTCCTGCATCTGGACGGCAAGCTCTCCGCCGCATCCGCCGATGAAGTCGCCGCCCGCGTGCGCACCTCGTTCGCCGCACTCGGATTCAGCTGAAGGAGAAGGTCATGACCGCTCGCATCCTCCACGTCGTCACCAACGTCGGCCATTACGACGACCCGGCGCATCCGACCGGACTGTGGCTCTCCGAGCTCGCCCATGCGTGGGAGGTGTTCGAGAAGCAGGGCTTCCCGCAGACGATCGTCAGCCCTGCCGGGGGTGCGTCGCCGCTGGAGCCCAGGTCGCTGCGGTTCCCCAACTACGACCGCATCGCGAGGGCCTGGCATGAGGACCCCGCGCGCATGGCGCTGCTGAAGAACACGTCGAGCCCGGATGCCGTGGATGCCGCCGACTTCGATGCGATCTACTTCACCGGCGGGCACGCCGTGATGTACGACTTCCCCGGCAGCGAGGGTCTGCGGCGGATCACCCGAGAGATCTTCGAGCGGGGCGGCGTGGTCTCGAGCGTGTGCCACGGCTACTGCGGGCTGCTGGACACCACGCTGTCGGACGGATCCCACCTGATCGCCGGGCGGCGCATGACCGGCTTCTCCTGGCGCGAGGAGGAGCTGGCGAAGGTCGACGAGCTCGTGCCGTACAACGCCGAGGAGGCCGCTCGCGAACGAGGCGCGCTCTACGAGAAGGCGCTGATCCCGTTCGTGTCGAACGTCGTGGTCGACGGCCGGCTGGTCACGGGCCAGAACCCCGGGTCGGCGAAGGCCACGGCCCGGAAGGTCGTGGAGGTCCTGGGCGGCTGATCCTTCGGGCGAGGGCTCAGCCAGCGCGTCCGTGCTGCGAGGCGTGCGGCCCCTGCCTCCCGATTCTTCACCGGAGGCAGGGGCCATGCCCTTCCATCACTTCGCGAGGAACGCCTTCAGCGCCGCGTTGACGTCGTCCGCGTGGGTCCAGAGCAGGCCGTGCGGCGCGCCCTCGATCTCGACGTAGTCGGCCGCAGGGACGGCCTCGTGGAAGCGCCGTGCGGTCGCGTCGATGGGGAGGATGTTGTCCTTCGTCCCGTGCAGGATGAGGGTCGGCTTGCCCGCGAGCCGAACGGCCTCCACATCACCGCGGAAGTCCTCGATCCACGCCGGCACGACGGCGTATGCGGCGGCGGGCGCGCTGGTGACCGAGAGGTTCCAGTTCGCCGTCACGACCTGCTGGCTGATCCGGCTGCCGAGGTTCTCGTCCAGGTTGTAGAAGTCGTTGTAGAACTGGGTGAACCACGAGTAGCGGTCGGTTCGGGCGGCCTCCACGATGCCGTCGAAGACCTCCTGCGGCACGCCCTCCGGGTTGTCGTCCCTCTCGACGAGGAACGGCTCGAGAGACGCCAGGAAGGCGAGCTTCGCGACGCGGTCATGTCCGTAGGTGGCGACGTACCGCGCGAGCTCGCCGGTTCCCATCGAGAAGCCGACCAGGACGACGTCGCGGAGGTCGAGCGTCTCCAGCACGGTGTTGAGGTCCGCGGCGAAGGTGTCGTAGTCGTACCCGACGCTCACCTTCGACGAGTTGCCGAATCCGCGACGGTCGTAGGTGATGACACGGTATCCCTGGGCGAGCAGCTCGCGGGTCTGCAGCTCCCAGCTGTGACCGTTCAGGGGATAGCCGTGGATGAGCACGACCGGCTGCCCTTCGCCCTGGTCCTCGTAGTAGAGCTCGATGGGCGTGGTGTTCTCGGTGCCGACGTTGATGTACCCCATGGGATCGTTCCTTTCGACCTGAGCGAGAACGGTCGTTCTCGCTTCGCTGATCACCATACGAGAACGATCGTTCTCATGTCAAGTATGCTGATGTCATGACCGAGACGGATGCACGCGAGCAGATCCTCACAGCCGCGGAGGACCTCTACTACCGCAAGGGATACGCGGCCGTCGGCATGGACGAGCTGCGCACGGCCGCCGGCGTGTCACTCAGGCGGCTGTACGCCCTCTTCCCCTCGAAGATCGACGTCATCGCGGCCGTGCTGCAGCGCAAGCACGACGAGTGGGAGGCAGCCCTGGAGGCGGCGGTGACCGCCGCCGGAGACAGCCCCCGGGATCGGCTGCTGGCCGTATACGCGCATCTCGAGAGGTGGTTCTGCGACGACGACTTCCGCGGTTGCGCCTTCATCAACGCGTTCGGCGAACTCGGGGGCAACGATCCCGAGATCGCCCGCGTCGTGCGAGAGCACAAGGCGGCCTTTCAGGAGCGGATGGCCGTACTGGCGGATGAAGCAGGGGTGCCACGCGAGGTCGCATTCCAGCTCTCGATACTCGCCGAAGGGGCGCAGACCACGGCGGCGATCGCCGCTGCGCCCCAAGCAGCACGGCACGCGCGCGCGGCGGCGGAGATCCTCATCGACGCGTCACTCGCGCCGCATCCGTCCCGCGCGTGACGACACGCGCGTCCGGAGCCGCCGCAGGCCGAGGGCGACCAGCCGGAGCACGCCGGCGACGATCGCTCCGGCGAGCGCACCCAGCGAGTTCCAGACGACGTCCCCCAGATCGGGCACGCGACCGGGGATGCGCGACTGCAGCGTCTCCACCGCGATCGAGAGGACGAAGCCGATCATCGGCGCCAGCACCCAGAGCCGCCGGCTGAGCAGGATCGCCAGCGCAGCTCCGAGCGGGACGAACATGAGCGCGTTCAGGGTGCTCTCCACCTGCGCATAGGTCATCGGCTCGACCACCGGGTTCGCGACGAGGTGCGCGAACCGCATGAACAGTCCGCGCGCCGGCCCCACGAGCGCTCTCGGTGCGAGCGTGAGCGTGAGGATCGTCGCGACCGACGCGAGCATCACGAAGACCCGGATGCCGGTGCCGGAGCGGGCGGGAAGCTGCAGACTCGAAGTCGTCATGACACCACTCCATCCGATCGGATGTTGCGTGAGCGTATGCTTTCCGGCCGAGGCGGTTCATGATCCGCTCGTCGCATTCGCGCCCGCGGAATCAGTGAGAGGACCCCGCCATGGACCGCAAGACCGTCTCGGCTCACCTTCGGAAGCAGTTCTTCCCGCTGCTGATCGCCGGTGGGTTCACCCGCAGTGGCGACATCCTGCGGCGGGAGCTGGACGGGCCGGTCGTGCACGTGGTCGAGGTGCAGCACCGGCCTCGAAGCGGCGTCTTCCAGGTGAACCTCGGCGCCCACCTCGCCGCGCTCGGGGGCGTCGCGGGAGGGACGCCTGTCCCCGCCGAGCAGATGCGGGAGTACGACTGCGCATGGCGCTCCTCCGTCGTCTCGGGCTTCCGGAACAGCTCCGACTCGGAGTTCGCGTACGGTTCGACAGAGGATGAGGCATCCGAATCGGTCGCCTTCCTGGTCTCGGAGTGGGAGCGTCAGTCCTCGGAGTTCTTCTCGCCGCTGTCCCGGTTCCCCGAGAGCTTCCACGAGCGCGCATCGTCCAGCGTCGACGTCGGCTTGCATCCCGCCCATCTGCTCACCTGGGCGCGGGTCGCTGACATCCTCGGCGACGCAGCCCTTCGCACGCGCATCGTCGAGGCCGCCCTGCCGACCGTTCCCGAGCGCGCGACGTCGCTGCGCGCGCAGCTTCTCGAGCTGAGGTGATGCCCGAGTTCCACGGTGCCGAGCGGCCGATGCTGGGACGAAACGGAAGAGACCCGGGTCCTCTGGACCCGGGTCTCTTCCGTACTGTGCGCGAGGGGGGACTTGAACCCCCACGTCCTTGCGAACACTGGCACCTGAAGCCAGCGCGTCTACCTATTCCGCCACTCGCGCAGTGTCTCGTTCCGAAGAACTCAACCTGCTAACACTAACATGTCCGAGCCCGTGGTCCGAACACGGCGGCCGGCCACAGCATCCGTCGAACGGCGTCCGCAAGCCGTAATCCCGCCTCAAGAGGCGCATATACAGCGGGGCTGGCTACGATGGCCCCAAACAGGTCGGATGCCAGAGGAGCCCCGTGGGACTACTTGACAGCTTTGAGAAGGGTCTCGAGCGCGCCGTGAACAGCGCGTTCGCGAAGACCTTCCGCAGCGGCATCCAGCCCGTGGAGATCGCCTCGGCCCTGCGCCGCGAGGCGGACACCAAGGCGGCTGTGGTCAGCCGCGAGCGCATCATCACGCCCAGTGACTACCTCGTGCGGCTGAGCCCCGAGGACTACGAGCGGATGCTGAGCCTCGGCCACGCTCTGAACGACGAGCTCTTCGCGCTGCTGACCAAGCACGCCCGCACTCAGGGCTACAGCTTCTCCGGCCCCCTGCACATCTCGATCGAGGGCGACGCGCAGGTCGCCACCGGCACCGTGCGTGTGAACTCCTCCTCCGTGGAGAGCAGCGTCTCCTGGCAGGGTGTCGTCGAGGTGGACGGCCGCGAGCACACGCTGACCAGCGCCCGCACCGTGATCGGCCGCGGCAGCGACGCGGGCATCACCATCGCGGATGCCGGCTCCAGCCGGCGCCACGCCGAGATCCTCTGGGACGGCGAGCGCGCCATGCTGCGCGACCTCGGCTCTACCAACGGCACCAAGATCGACGGCCAGAAGATCCGCGAGGCGGC
>Ga0308161_1000859_pt1 | contig 41517 bp, 36 predicted proteins | sample PhyFR2_FD_201034 | JGI IMG/M metagenome (GOLD analysis project Ga0308161, IMG submission 201034) | Phyllosphere microbial communities from UC Gill Tract Community Farm, Albany, California, United States - DLSLF.R2 | ecosystem: Host-associated > Plants > Phyllosphere > Unclassified | place: USA...
GAGAACCCCCGACGGGGTTCGACAACGGGCCATGCCCGCTGGACAGCGGAGCCTGCGACGCTGCCCGAAGGGTGAGCGCAGCGAATCAATCCCCCTCTCACCGCCACATTCTGAAGAAGAGCCTGAATGACGGTTATTGTGAGAGCCGCACACCTTTTAAATGCACAGTCACAGCCTAAAATTAACGCCTGGCAGACACAAGTCCTGGCGCCTGCCACCAGGGTCACACCGCCAAAGCCTGCGGCGTCACTGAATCCCGGCTTACCAGCGTTCCCTGATGAGAAGACGGGACGCTCTCATCGGGATGCAATAAAATCTTAATCGCATCCTGTATCATTTCATCAATAGGCACACGAACAGTCGTTAGAGAGGGTGTGTAATACTTTCCAATCACTGAGTCATCAAACCCGGCAAGTGAAATATCGCCAGGTATAGTTTTGCCCGCGTCCTGAAACGCTTTTGCCACACCAATGGCCATGTCGTCATTGGCCGCCAGCACGCAGGTGAACGGAATATTGCGCGCTAATAGCTGGAGTCCGGCGTCGTATCCACTCTCTGTGCTCCAGCTACCCTGCACCACTAATTGCGGATCCGGGTCGATCCCCGCGTTCAGTAGTGCATTACGATAGCCCTGTAAACGACGCTCACCTGTCGGTGAATCATTGCATCCCGATATAAACGCAATCCGGGTATGCCCATGCGCCAACAGATGCGCCATCATCTCTTCACTACTGCGCTGATGGTCGGTGAACACACAGTGGCGTCGATTTCTGATGAGTTCACGATTAATGACCACTATCGGCGTCTGAATTTTATCGACAATATCATCCAGCTCACTGACTGAAAGATACTTGGGGTAGAGCATAATCGCTTCGCAACGGAGCTCAATAAGTAAGTCAATCGCATTGCGCTCGTCCTGAGCACTGTGTTTACCGTCCGCGAGCACCAGCTGACGGTTTTGTTTCTCGCTGAGCGTTGCCGCCTGATAAACCAGGCTTGAAAAAAACGGCCCGTTGTACAATCCGTTAGTGATAACCAGCCCAATCGAATGCGTTTTATTAGTAGAAAGGTTTCGTGCCAGCAGATTAGGTCGATAACCCGTATCAGCTACAGCCTGCATAATTCTGGCTTTCACCTCTTCGCGCACAAAAACCTTGCCACTTAACGCACGCGATACGGTGGCTTTTGATACACCAGCCACCCTGGCGATGTCCTGTATTGTGACCATTAAGGAACCTCAATCATTGGATGGCTTAAACCACCCAGGCTGAACCAGGCTGTAAAGTGAGATACACATTAATCGTATCGACTAAAACCTGGGTCATTTAACCTGTGCGCGCCCAGCCCCCTCTCTTTGTGTCATAGACATCAGCGGCATCCCTGGCCCGATGGGACCCTGAGACTGATATTCTGTTAAAATAAAGTCTTCGCTATTCACCACCAGGACGGGTGTTGTCAGGTCATAGCCTTCACGTTCAATGCAGTCTTTGTCGAATTCAAGAAGTGGCGTACCTGCTTTAACCACATCCCCCTCTTTTACCAACGGTCGGAAATATTGCCCCTGCAACTCGACCGTATTTAATCCAACATGGATCAGCAATTCGGCGCCATTATCACACAATAACCCGATGGCATGATGGGAAGCGATCAGGGATTCCACCCTCGCATTACAGGGTGCCACCACTTTTCCCGCGGCCGGCTTAATGGCGATACCGTCACCCATCACCTTACCGGCAAAGACCTCATCAGTAACACTTTCCAGCGCGAGGACCTCTCCTTTTAACGGGCTAAGAATATCAATCGCCTGACCACTCGCCGCTGTGGATGTTGCCTGCGGGGTGGATGCCAGAGGCGCAGACTCTTCTTCATCGATGGGATCGTCGAAGCCTACAAACTGCACCATCAAAATAGTCAGCACTATTGTCGTACCCGCACCTGCAAGCTCACCAATAAACGACATCGGCGCATCAGGACTGATGGCATTAACCAGCGTAAACAGACCCGGCAGTGCAGCATACGCGTAGTAAAGGCTACCGAACAGGCTGGCAACAACGGCACCAATTGCCCCGCCAATACAGCCACAGATAAAGGGTTTTTTAAAGCGCAATGTCACGCCATAAATCGCCGGCTCAGTGATGCCAAAAATAGCGGTGACGCCGGCAGAGAGCGAAGTTGCTTTTAACTGCGCGTTGCGGGTTTTCAGAAAGACACCTAACACTGCCGCCATCTGACCGATAACCGCGATAGTCTGATAAGCCTGGAAGGAGTCATGACCCTGCGTATCGAAGTTCGCCATAATGACGGGCGTAATACCCCAATGAACGCCAAAAATAACGATTATCTGCCAGATGCCTCCAATTACCGCGGCGGCCAGCATGGGCGCAGCATGGAACAATGCGTTATAGCCATTTGCTACCGCCAAAGCCGCCCATGTGGTAATCGGACCAATAACGATCAGAGTCAGCGGCACAATCACCACAAAGCAGATTAATGGGGTAAAAAGCGGACTGATGACCTCTGGTAACCACCTGACTACACGATGTTCAAGCCAGGAGAGTGCCCAAACCAGAAACAAGGGAGGTAAAACTGAAGAGGTATAAACTGTTTCAGAAAGCGGGAAGAAAAGGAAATTGATGCTTTCTCCCCCGGCAATGCGCGCTGCCAGCGAAGTCCAGTCCGGACTAATTAACGCACAACAACACAGGACAGCAATAAACGGGTTACATTTAAAATGCCGTGCGGCCGTAATCGCGATAAATACGGGCAAAAAAGCAAACGGCGTCCAGGACATGAAGTTGAGTACAGCAAATGTACCGGTTGTTTTAATATCAACATTAATCAAACCCAGAACAATCAGCAGTCCCTGAAGGATACCTGCCGCTGCAAGAATATAAACAATAGGCGCAAATACCGCCGACATCGTGGCAATGACCGCATCCAGTTTGCGTGTTTTTCCCAGCTGTTTCGGTGTTCCTGTCTCTTTAACCAGGCCGGACATTGCATTAAACACATCGGCGACATGGGTACCGATCACAACCTGAAACTGCCCGCCACTCTCAACTACGGCAATGACACCTGACAGACGTTGCACGTTACGCTTCGCCTCAGCGGGCGTTTTAACAAGCACCAGCCTTAAACGCGTGGCGCAGCGGGTAAAACTTTGGATATTCTCTTGCCCACCAACTTCATGAAGAATATCGCTTGCTAACTTATTGTAATCCCTGATGCCTGTCATATTTTTTCCCTTTCATTGTCACTGACTACACCGTCTGAAAAAGTGAAAATATTTGCATGGCAATCTGGAAACCTGCCATGCAACCGGTTTCACGGTATCCTGCGAGATATTTCATGCAACCGGTTTCATGGGAAAATGAGAGTGAAATCACTTATTAGATGAGAATGAATTCTGTTGAGGGATTGCCTGAAAAGAAAACCCGGCCGAAGCCGGGTTTGGGCGCTACACTTCTACTCAATCAAACGCTAGCTATACGCGTGCAGGGTGCGCTGACACAGCGCAGAACGCACACAATCCTCTTTGCCAAAGCGCACAATGCCAACCATCTCGTCCTCTTCAAAACGCGCCAGCGCGTCCGCGAGACCGGAAGGCACCCCAGCGGGCAAGTCGCACTGGGTAATATCGCCGTTAACAATGACTGTGACGTTTTCGCCCAGTCGGGTCAGGAACATTTTCATCTGCGCGGCGGTAACGTTCTGCGCCTCATCCAGAATCACCACAGCATTTTCAAAAGTGCGGCCTCGCATGTAGGCGAAAGGCGCAATCTCTACCTTGGCAATTTCCGGACGCAGACAATATTGCATAAATGATGCGCCAAGACGTTTAACCAGAATGTCATAAACCGGGCGGAAATAAGGGGCGAATTTCTCAGAAATATCACCGGGCAGGAAACCCAGATCCTCATCTGCCTGTAGTACCGGGCGCGTAACGATAATCCTGTCGATATCCTTATTAATCAGGGCCTCAGCTGCTTTCGCAGCACTGATCCAGGTTTTACCGCATCCGGCTTCACCGGTTGCGAAGATCAGCTGTTTCGTTCCTATGGCATTAAGATAGTGCGCCTGAGCTTCATTACGGGCCTCAATCGGTAACCGGTCACGCGTATCACGCGCCATGCCAATTGCATCCAGTCCGCTCATATGCACCAGCGAAGTGACCGACTCTTCTTCGCGCTGACGATGACTTCGAGAGTCACTGCGAAGCACTCTTCTTGCTTCACGACGCGCTTTGATCACTGCTTTCTGTCTTCCCATAGTGGCACCTTTCAGTTGGTTTCATTTCCCGCGCGAGGTCGTTGACCCGTTGCGATTACGTGAACGCTTTAGAGGTTTCAGTTGGCTTCCTTTAGAGCCATGACAGGACAGGATAATGGGTATGCAGCAACACAATGACGTGGCTGAACACCGGATAAAACAGGATGCGATAAGACAAAAGAAATGGTTGAAGGAAGGGAGAAATAACGAGGCAGAATTGCCCTCGCGGTCAGGCGCAATTTATTTAGTGACAGTGACTTTCCATTAAAGACTCGACCCATTCGCGAACTCCAGTGTGATACATCAACACATACGATTACGCCTGTTTAATAAATTGCACCATTTTGTTGGGCCTTTGCAACAGTAATTTTACCTGCTGGCAAAGGAATTGCTAATCGCGGGTAAGTATTTCTTTTAAGGCAAAATGTAAAATCTCTACATTTCAGTCAATTACCATATTTTATAAACACCCGGCACCCGGTAAATCTCAGTAAAAACTTAGCCAATAATACCTGAAAGTGGTAAACCGCGGGCGGCATGAGACAGGCCCGCCCGCGTTGTTCAAAAATTAATCAAGTCTCCAGTAGCGACTGTCCTAAATAATGGCTGGCGTCGGCAACTCCGGGTAAAGCGAAAAAGTAACCACCGCCAAAAGGACGGATATATTCTTCCAGCGCTTCACCGTTGAGACGCTGCTGCACCGTGAGAAAACCACGCTCCAGATCGTGCTGGTAGCAGACGAACAATAATCCCATCTCAAGCTGCCCGGATGCAGAGATACCCGCAGAGTAGCTGTAGCCACGTCGCAGCATCAGGCTACTGGCGGTCTCAGGTGTGCGGGGGTTCGCAAGACGAATGTGCGCATCCAGTGCAATGACCTCACCATCCGGATCACGCGCGTAATCCGGCACGTCATGTTCATGCTGCATGCCCAGTGGCGCGCCGCTCAGCTTCTCGCGACCAAAGATAGTCTGCTGCTCACCCAGTGGGGTGCGGTCCCACATTTCAACGTGAAAGCGAATAAGTCGTACTGCCTGATAGCTGCCATTGCGCGCCCAGACAGGCTCATCCTGATCGGCGGTCACCCACAGCAACTGGTTCATAAGAGCAGGATTGTGCGTATCCGGGTTGGCGGTGCCATCTTTAAAACCCAGCAGATTGATCGGCGTCTCCTGCCCCTGACTGCGTGCCGCGTGGTCCGAGATAAAACCTTCGCGTCGCCAGCGTACACCCAGCAGGTCAGGCGTATGCTTGATGATGTCACGCAGAGCATGAATCACCGTATCCTGCGTGTTAGCACAAATCTGCAGCAGCAGATCGCCATGACACTGACTGGCATCAAGCGAATCATTGGGGAAGCGCGTCATCGGCTGCAATTTTTTCGGCTTGTGAGGCGCTAAACCGAAGCGTTCATCAAACAGCGAATGGCCGACCGACACAGTAATTGTCAGATTATCAGGCGCGATAGTCGCCCCAAGAATGCCGGAATCCATTGGCGGCAGTTGCGGATTAGTCACCGCAGGTGCCGGCCCTCCCGTGGTGAGAAAGGCGATACGCTGGGTCAGTAGCTGGAACAGACGCTTCAGCTCCGCTTTATCACTACTGAGCAGATCAAATGCCACCAGCATCATCGATGCCTGCTGGGGCGTCGTGATGCCCGCCTGATGTGGACCGTAAAACGGCTGCGTCTGCTGTCGCGCCTGCGGCGTTACCGTACCCGGCGAAAAGCTGTCCGCAGCAGCGGCGTGGAACGGACAACCGCCGCCGATCGCCGCCGCGCCGCCCAGCAGACCCAAACCTTTCAGTAAACGACGACGCGCAGGCTGCGCGTCATCTTCCTTACGACTCATGATTAATCCAGACCCAAAGTGCCACGAAGTAACGAAAGATCTTCCGCCAGCGCGGTGATCGGTCCTTTCAGCGCGTTACGGTCGGCGCTGGTCAGTTTCTCATAGGATTCAAAACCGGTTTTGGTGCGGTACTTGCTCAGGATTGCATCGACTTTTTTGAAGTTAGCGTCAACCTTAGCCTGCAACTGCGGGTTCGCTTTGCTCACCATCGGGCGTAGCAGCTCAACAATTTTCTGCGCGCCATCAATGTTGGCCTGGAAGTCCCACAGGTCGGTACGACTGTAGCGATCTTCCTCACCGGAGATTTTGCTGGAGGCCACTTCTTCAATCAGACCGGCCGCGCCGCCAACCACTTTAGCTGGCGGGAAGGCCAGTTCGCTGATGCGCACCTGCAAATCTTTCACATCTTTATTCAGCTTATCCGCGTAGTCCGCCATGCCTTTGGTGCTGTTATCCGCAAACAGGGCTTTTTCCAGACGGTGGAAACCGGTGAACTTAGGATCGGCTGCCTTCTTCTCGTAGTCATCTTCACGGGCATCAATGCTGCCGTCGAGATCGGAGAAAAGCTCAGCAATCGGCTCAATGCGCTCATAATACTGACGGGTCGGCGCAAACAGCGTTTTGGCTTTTTCCACATCACCCGCTTTAACAGCGTCAGTAAACGCCTGGGTGTTACTGACCAGCTGATTCACCTGATCCGTCACATACGCTTTATAGGCGGTGATCGGGCCTTCTAACTGCATACGCGCGGACGTGGTGCTTTTCGCCGTGCCCTCGCCCGCCTCAACAATCAGCTTGCCTTTAGGATTGCTCAGCAGACCACAGGTCATCTCATATTCGCCTGCTTCCAGATTGGCGGTCAGCTTCTGACTGAAGCCTGGCGCGATGTTCTCACGCTCTTCAACCACCAGCACGCCTTTGAGGATTTCCCACTCCAGCGCTTTCTGGCTGTTGTTTTTGATCAGGAACTGAGTCTTGCCGGCCTTGACCGTTAAGCTCATCGGCTCACACTGCTTGTCGTTGACGCTAACGGTAACCTGAGGAACCGCTGCCGCGGCCGAAGCGGAGATCGCCAGCAGAGGAAGCAGCAGTGCCTTGCGGCGGAAACGCATTGTCATCTCGATATTCCCTGTTAAGTTGCCGGCGCGGCGGGCGCGCCTGTTAAATGTCTGATTACACCGTGGCCGACGCAGCAGGACGCGCAGGCATAAAGAACAAAATTAGCGCCGGGATCAGGTAGACGAAGTAAACGGTCACTTCACTCACGCTTGGGGCCTCCTGATATCCCAGAATCCCTTCCAGCAAAGTGCCGAACAGCGAATGGGTCGATAAAGTATTACTGAGGTCGAACGCCACATCCTGAAAGCGATTCCAGAGGCCCGCTTCGTGGAACGCACGAATTGCCCCCGCCGCCAGGCCCGCCGCAACAAATAAAATGAACACGCTGGTCCAGCGGAAAAAGTGCGCCATATTCAGGCGGATACCGCCCCAGTAGAGCAGCATGCCCAGCACCACCGCCGTTGCCAGCCCCAGCACCGCGCCAATCGGCGGCGCATAACCGACATCCTGAGTAAAGGCGGCCAGCAGGAAGAAGACAGACTCCAGCCCTTCACGTGCCACGGCCAGAAATACCATCAGCACCAGCGCCAGACCGCCACGGCCGGAGCGGTGCAGCGCCTGATCGACCGCCTGCTCAAGCTCGACCCGGATATTGCGTGCCACTTTGCGCATCCAGAACACCATTGAGGTGAGGATGACGACCGCAATCAGCGCCACAATACCTTCAAACAGCTCCTGCTCTTTTTGCGGGAATTCACCGGTGGTGGCATTGATGAACAGACCCAGGCCCAGACAGAGTGCAGCGGCGATAAACACGCCCGCCCACATCGCCGGGAACCATTGGGTGCGCTGGGTGCGTTTGAGATAGCTGGCTATCAGGCTGACTATCAGCGCGGCTTCAAGCCCTTCACGCAGCATGATGAGAAAAGGAACAAACATCGCCAACCTCTTGAATGTTAAGCAGCGTCAATAAATAGTAAAATCAGGTAAAGTCTAAACGATACCGATTATCATTATCGCTGCGAAAAAAACAAGTTACTGGCGGAGATAATTTCATCTTTAGGTGATTTATCTTTGTAACAAAAAAGCCCGCCCCTTTCGGGACGGGCCTTGAGGATTAACGCTTCGCTTATTTGGTCTGGAATTCTGCTTCTGCAGCGACAAAGCGCTGTTGCGCTTCTGCTGAAGGTTCACGTCCCATCAGGCTGAAGACCACGATCGCGATGCTGGCAAAGATGAAGCCTGGGATGATTTCATACAGTCCCAGCCAGCCATACTGTTTCCACACCAGCACGGTCAGCGCACCGATAATCATGCCCGCCAGCGCACCGTTGCGGTTCATGCGCTTCCAGCAGACGCCAAACAGCACGACCGGACCAAACGCAGCACCGAAGCCCGCCCAGGCGTAGCTCACCAGGCCCAGCACGCGGTTTTCCGGATTAGACGCCAGGGCAATGGCAATCAGTGCCACCAGCAGCACCATCAGACGCCCTACCCACACCAGCTCTTTCTGGCTGGCATTTTTACGCAGAAAACCTTTGTAGAGATCTTCAGTCAGGGCACTGGAGCAGACCAGCAGCTGACAGCTCAGCGTTGACATCACGGCGGCCAGAATCGCTGACAGCAGAATTCCCGCAATCCATGGGTTGAACAGAATACGCGCCAGCTCAATAAAGACGCGCTCAGCATTATCATTAACGCCCGTTGCCAGCGTCGGGTTGTTCTGGAAGTAGGCGATACCAAAGAAGCCCACCGCCACAGCGCCCGCCAGACAGAGCACCATCCACGTCATACCGATGCGACGTGCGGTACGGATTGAGCGATGTGAATCTGCCGCCATAAAACGCGCCAGGATATGCGGCTGCCCGAAGTAACCCAGACCCCAGCCAAGCAGCGAGATGACCGCCACGAAGTTCAGCCCCTTGAGCATGTCGAGATTTTCCAGGCTTTTCGCTTCAATCACTGCCATGGAATCAGACCAGCCGCCGACCGCGATAATCACAAACACCGGCGTCAGGATGAGCGCAAAAATCATCAGGCTCGCCTGAACGGTATCGGTCCAGCTTACCGCCAGGAACCCACCCACCAGCGTATAGAGGATAGTCGCCGCTGCACCCGCCCACAGGGCAGTTTCATAGCTCATACCAAAGGTGCTTTCAAACAGACGCGCACCGGCCACCACGCCCGAGGCGCAATAGATAGTGAAGAACACCAGGATCACAAGAGCAGAAATGACACGCAGGATTTTACTGTGGTCTTCAAAGCGGCTGGTGAAGAAGTCCGGCAACGTCAGCGCGTTGTCATGATGCTCGGTCTGGACCCGCAGGCGACCCGCCACGATTTTCCAGTTCAGCCAGGCACCGATGGTCAGGCCAATTGCAATCCAGCTTTCAGAGATACCGGAGATGAAAATGGCACCGGGTAATCCCATCAGCAGCCAGCCGCTCATATCGGAGGCACCGGCAGAGAGTGCCGTGACCACGCTACCCAGGCTGCGGCCACCGAGGATGTAATCATCGAAGTTTTTGGTTGAGCGCCAGGCTATAAAACCAATCAACACCATCCCAAGAATATAAATCACAAAGGTCACCAGCATTGGTGTACTTACACTCATCTGTCTCTCCACTTATTATTTGATATCCCAGAGAAATCGCCAGCTACCCGCCAGCCGGAACGGGGCAAAGCGGGCCGATTTTTTCGTCAGGGCGTCAGTCATTTCCCAGCGGCGCGGTATCCTGCCGGAAAGGCGTGGCGCGCACAATGGATTTAACACAGGCGTTACAGTGATTTCACTAACCGTTTGTGAAAACGTGCTGATAGGTTGCACTCGCTCACAGTTATCCGGTTGCACCACGGAATTACCCGCCATAAAACCGCTTTTTATCAGGCTTGCCAACCTGGCGAGGATCTTGCAGCAATATCCATGCCGCTTTGAGAAATTTAACAATCGGCCTCATTTAAAGGGTGTTAACTGGCTCACATTTAACACGGTTGCACAAAGTTGCAACTTAAGTGATAGTGCAGCCAACGCCGTACCGAACCACTACAAGGAGCTCTGGAGTCATGGCTACAACCACCATGGGTGTAAAACTGGATGACGCAACACGTGAGCGCATCAAACTGGCTGCACAGCGGATTGATCGCACGCCACACTGGCTGATTAAACAGGCGATCTTTAACTACCTGGGCCAGCTTGAAAGCGGCGACGCCGTGCCGGAGATCCCGCTTTCTGCCCTGGCGGTCGCGGAGTCCGATGACACCCAGCCAGAGGAGTCGCACCAGCCGTTCCTTGACTTCGCAGAGCAGATTTTACCTCAGTCAGTGACCCGTTCAGCGGTGACCGCCGCCTGGCGTCGTCCGGAGACTGATGCAGTACCCATGATGCTGGAGCAGGCCCGCTTGCCGGCAGCGCTGGCAGAGAAAACCCATCAGCTGGCTTATCAGCTCGCCGACAAGCTGCGGCACCAGAAAGGGGCAACCGGACGCGCTGGCATGGTGCAAAGTCTGCTGCAGGAGTTCTCTCTCTCCTCACATGAAGGCGTAGCGCTGATGTGCCTGGCTGAAGCGCTGCTGCGTATTCCTGACAAGCCCACGCGCGATGCGCTGATTCGCGACAAAATCAGCAATGGCAACTGGCAGTCACATCTGGGACGCAGCTCCTCAATGTTTGTCAATGCAGCGACCTGGGGCCTGCTGTTTACCGGCCGCCTGGTTTCGACCCACAATGAGTCGAACCTCTCCAGCTCGCTTAACCGCATTATTGGTAAGGGTGGCGAGCCACTGATCCGCAAAGGCGTGGATATGGCGATGCGTCTGATGGGTGAGCAGTTCGTTACCGGTGAAACCATTGCCGAAGCGCTGGCTAACGCCCGCAAGCTGGAAGAGAAAGGTTTCCGCTACTCTTACGATATGCTGGGCGAAGCGGCACTTACTGCAGGCGATGCCAAAGCCTATCTGCTCTCTTATCAGCAGGCGATCCATGCCATTGGTAAAGCGTCGAATGGACGTGGCATTTATGAAGGACCCGGCATCTCCATCAAGCTCTCCGCACTGCATCCCCGCTACAGCCGCGCGCAGTATGAGCGTGTGATGGAAGAGCTCTACCCTATTCTGAAATCACTGACGCTGCTGGCCCGCTCTTATGACATCGGCATCAATATCGACGCAGAAGAAGCCGATCGGCTGGAACTGTCACTCGATATGCTGGAAAAACTCTGTTTCGAGCCAGAGCTGGAAGGCTGGAACGGCATCGGGTTTGTGATTCAGGCCTACATGAAACGCTGTCCGTTTGTCATTGATGAGCTGATTGATCTGGCACAGCGCAGCCGCCGTCGCCTGATGATCCGTCTGGTGAAAGGCGCGTACTGGGACAGCGAAATCAAGCGCGCCCAGATGGAAGGCCTGGAGGGCTACCCGGTTTATACCCGCAAGGTTTACACCGATATCTCTTACCTGGCCTGTGCCCGCAAACTGCTGGCGGTGCCAAGCCTGATCTATCCGCAGTTCGCGACGCACAACGCGCACACTCTGGCGGCAATTTATCAACTGGCGGGCAATAACTACTATCCGGGCCAGTATGAGTTCCAGTGCCTGCACGGCATGGGCGAACCACTGTATGAGCAGGTGGTCGGCAAAGTGGCGGACGGCAAGCTTAATCGTCCCTGCCGTATCTATGCGCCGGTGGGCACCCATGAAACCCTGCTGGCCTATCTGGTTCGTCGCCTGTTAGAAAACGGGGCCAACACCTCCTTTGTTAACCGTATTGCTGATACCTCGCTGCCGATCGATGAGCTGGTAGCCGATCCGGTGACTGCCGTCGAGAAACTGGGTGCCAGCGAAGGCGCCATTGGCCTGCCGCATCCGAAGATCCCTCTGCCGCGCGAACTGTATGGCGATAACCGCGTTAACTCTTCGGGTCTGGATATGGCCAACGAACATCGTCTTGCCTCACTGTCCAGCGCCCTGCTGAGCAGCGCCGCACAGCCCTGTCTGGCCGAGCCGATTATTGAGGGTGAAGCGGGTGCTGGCGAGTTGCGCGATATCCTTAACCCGGCCGCACCGGGCGACCGTGTTGGTCAGGTTCGCGAAGCTACTGAGCAGGAGGTCTCTGTGGCACTGGATGCCGCCGTGAACAGCGGACCGATCTGGTTTGCCACGCCGCCGCAGGAGCGTGCTGCGATTCTGGAACGCGCTGCACAGCAGATGGAAGGCCAGATGCAACAGCTGATTGGTATCCTGGTGCGTGAAGCGGGCAAGACTTATAACAACGCTATCGCGGAAGTCCGTGAAGCCGTTGATTTCCTCTATTACTACGCCGGTATGGTGCGGGACGATTTCGACAACGAAACGCATCGTCCACTTGGCCCGGTGGTCTGTATCAGTCCGTGGAACTTCCCGCTGGCGATTTTCACGGGTCAGATTGCAGCTGCACTGGCAGCTGGCAACAGCGTGCTGGCAAAACCGGCTGAGCAAACCCCACTGATTGCCGCGCAGGCAGTTCAGATCCTGCTGGATGCGGGTGTGCCGCCAGGCGTGCTGCAACTGCTGCCAGGCCAGGGCGAAACGGTCGGTGCACAGCTGACCGGAGACGATCGGATTCGCGGCGTGATGTTTACCGGCTCGACTGCCGTGGCAACCCTGCTGCAGCGCAATCTTGCCGGTCGCCTTGATCAACATGGTCGTCCGGTGCCGCTCATTGCGGAAACCGGCGGGATGAACGCGATGATCGTCGACTCTTCCGCGCTGACTGAGCAGGTGGTGATCGATATCGTCGCCTCGGCCTTCGACAGTGCCGGACAGCGCTGCTCTGCCCTGCGTCTGCTCTGTATTCAGGAAGATGTCGCCGACCATACGCTGAAGATGCTGCGTGGCGCGATGGCGGAGTGCCGCATGGGCAATCCGGAACGCTTCTCAACCGATATCGGTCCGGTGATTGATGCCGAAGCCAAAGCCAATATCGACCGTCATATTCAGGCGATGCGTAACAAGGGCTTCACGGTGTATCAGGCGGTGCAGGATAACCCGCAGGACAGCAAAGAGTGGAATAGCGGCACCTTTGTGAAACCGACGCTGATTGAGCTGAATCAGGTTAGCGATCTGGATAAAGAGATTTTTGGGCCGGTGCTTCACGTCGTGCGCTTCACCCGCAACAACCTGCCGCAGCTGGTTAATCAGATCAACGCCTCCGGCTATGGCCTGACGCTGGGCGTGCATACGCGCATCGACGAAACCATCGCGCAGGTGACGGCGAACGCCCGGGTCGGCAACCTTTACGTTAACCGCAACATGGTCGGCGCCGTGGTCGGCGTTCAGCCGTTTGGCGGTGAAGGCTTATCCGGAACCGGTCCGAAAGCGGGTGGCCCACTCTATCTTTATCGCTTGCTGGCCCATCGCCCGGATAGCGCACTGCGTCTGACCTTTGATCGTCAGGATGCCGAGCGCCCGGCGGACAGCACGCTCCGTCACTCTTTGCTGGCACCGCATCAGGCACTCAGCAACTGGGCTAAAGATAAGCCTGAGCTGGCTAAACTCTGCCAGCACTATGGCGAGCTGGCCCAGGCGGGCGTGGTCCGCCTGTTGCCTGGCCCGACCGGCGAACGTAACACTTTCTCGCTGTTGCCGCGTGACCAGGTGATCTGTCTGGCTGACAACGAGCAGGATGCGTTAGTCCAGCTGGCTGCGGTCACCAGCGTTGGCAGTAAAGCGTTGTGGCCGGATGATGAGCTGCATCGCACCCTGCGGGCGGCACTGCCTGACGCCGTGAAGGCACGCATCACGCTGGCGCGTGACCCATTAGCGTCGGAGTTTGATGCGGTGATCTATCACGGCGATGCCGATCAGCTGCGCACCCTGTGCGAACAGATTGCGGCGCGTGACGGCGCGATTGTCTCGGTACAGGGCTTTGCCCGCGGCGAGACCAATCTGCTGCTGGAACGTCTGCTGATTGAGCGTTCACTGAGTGTGAATACTGCCGCGGCGGGCGGTAATGCGAGTCTGATGACGATTGGGTAGCGCTGAAGCTTAAGGGGGGGTTCGCTGCGCGAAGGGGCTTGGGTGCACACAGGTGCTGGGGGGTTCGCTGCGCGAACGGGCTATGAGAAGGTTTCGTTCGCCTGGTGAGCTGGCCAGTTTCAGTTACGCCTCTGCAGGCGACCAACAAGGGGGCGCCAGTCGCCGCGCCCCCTTGACCCCGGGCTCCGGCCTGCTTCACCGCCGCTTCGCGGTTCCTTCGCTTCTTCCGGATTTCTTACGGACCGGCGGGACGCGCCCTCCCTGGCGCGAACCCGCCTCTTCGCGGCATCCCTGCCGCTCGTCCTGAAATCCCTCATCCGCTCAGCGGCTCTGACGGCCTCCCTTCCCCGCTTTTATCTCTTCTTTTTGTGTTGGGTACGTCGTCGCTGTAAGTCCGGAGGATTATCTGTGTCTCTCTGCCGGGCAGGAAGAATGGCCTTCCACCCTATCTACTTTTTATCTCTTCTTTTTGTGTTGGGTACGTCGTCCCTGTAAGTCCGGAGGGTTATCTGCGGCTCTCTGCCGGGCAGGAAGAGTGGCCTTTCACACCATCCTCTGTTGGCTCTTCTTTTTAATGTTGATGCATTGCCGCTGATAGCTTTCAAAATTAGCTTTGGCTTTCAAATTACCAGACAACGCTACGTCCGATAAAAACCAGGATATTAAAGGCGGGGGTTTACCTGAGGCATCCGAAGCGCTGAGGAGCAACCGGAGGCAAGGATGAGCCGACAGGACGTCGGCGAAAGGACGGAACGCGCCAGGGAGGGCGCGTCCGGACGGTCCGCGGGCCGCAGGGCGTGACGAAGGTACCCCGCAACGCGGGGCGCGCAGGCTGCCGGACGCCGGGATTGTTAAGGGGCGGGCGTACGCCCCTTAACGCGTCCGCCTGCACGGGCAAACTGAAACTCCCCACCGCCTGGCGGGCGTAACCCGCTCAGTGTCAGCCCGCTGCAAAGCGTACCCTGCCCGCTTCCAGGTGGAAGCTACCGCGCAGCCCGCTGCAAGGCGCAAACCTCACCCCCTGCCATGCGCCCGCTTAACCAGTGTCGGAAATACAAACAGCGACTGCCCCACGCCGCGATTGGTCAGCGACCAGATAGCCACTGAGCAGAGCGAACACAGACCGACTATCGCCACCGGATAGAAGCAAGCCCAGAGAAACGAAAACCACGCCTGCTCAAACAGATGATGACGCTGCGCGAACAGAATCGCAGACATACCAAAGAACTCGATGAAGATACGATGGATAACGTAAATCTGCAGTGTATTGCGGCCAACCCAGTTGAGATAGCGCATGCTGAAATGCTGATTCAGCCAGCGGCACGCGGCAATACTGAACAACACAGCCAGTACGCACAGGAACAGACTCTTATCCAGACCGAAAATCACATGAATCCCCGCGACCGCTGCCAGTAGCGCCCAGGGCATCAGATTCTCGCGCCGCCACTCACTCAGGCGCAGCATGGTCTGACTCCAGAACGCACCTAACAGGAAGAACAGGAAATATTGGGCCAGACTCTGGGGACCCCAGAACGGAATCACTTTTTCCACCGCAAGGTAATTCAGCAGGATCGCCACCAATACCAGGGCCAGCTTATATTGACGAAAAACTTTGGCACAGAGGAAATAGAGCCCCAGCCCATACAAATACCATGACGTACTCATGGCCATAAAGGTCAGTTTCAGGAACTCGAATAGTGAACCCGCATAGGCGGCATTGAGATTCTGGGAAATGCGCTGGCCGGTAATTTCAGTAGAGATGCCTATGATGGACCACCACTGAATAAAGCCCCACAGAATGTAGAGATAAAAGAGATTGGTGATACGACTGGTAAACACCTGTTTCCAGGGCCGGTTAATAATGCCATTCGTCGCCAGCAATCCTGAAACAAAGAAAAAGGCGGGCATACGCAGCGGCGACAATACCGTATTAAACTGTATCCATATTTCGGCAGGAATCCATCCGGCAGTGAGATATTTCATGGTTCCTTCAAAGCCGGGTAAAACCGTGTGGTACAGGACCACCAGCAATATGCAGGCGCCCTTAAGGGTATCTACCCATAATATCTGATCTGACTTCGTCTGGCTCATTAATAACTCCTGCTGTGTAGGTCAGAATGCTGGAATGTAAAAGCGAGGAAAGCAGCTTTGCTTTTATGGTTATCCAGCGATTATTCGCCAATGAGCCGAAGTTGAATGTAGCGAAACTCTTAAAAGCCGCAGAGTGGCCCTGCTGCTACAGTTATTTACCTGACCGAACGTTTCCTTACACTTATTAATTGGCACAGCGATACGCTTATTACCGCCACTTCACTCAGGAAAAACGATAATATTCCCTGATGATCGATAAAATATAAATAAGAGAAAGTGGCATCAGTAAAAGCCATTTAATATCCGATGAAAAGAAAAGATTTGTCAGATGTGCCAAAAGGTTTAACGGCTAAATAAATAGTTATGATATTGCGCCGCACACTCAGGAAAAAGCAGTCCATTGCTGCGTTAAAACAGGCGTACGGGAGGGATAAAACTGCCTTCCGGAGAAGGCAGTGGAATTACTGATTAAGGAATTTATCGAGGAACTGACGGGTTCGCGGCTGCTGAGGGTTACTGAACAACGCTTTCGCGTCGCCCTGCTCGACAATACGTCCCTGGTCCATAAAAATGGCGCGGTCCGCAACGTCGCGGGCAAAACTCATCTCATGCGTGACGATAACCATGGTACGTTTCTCCTCGGCCAGGGCACGAATGGTGCTGAGCACTTCGCCTACCAGCTCCGGGTCCAGCGCGGAGGTCGGCTCGTCGAACAGAATGACTTCCGGCCGCATCGCCAGTGCACGCGCAATTGCCACGCGCTGCTGCTGTCCTCCTGACAGACGGCGCGGATAGCTCTCCTCCTTACCATTCAGCCCGACCTTCTCCAGCAGAGTGCGGGCACGGGCTATTGCATCCGCTTTCGGCTCGCCTTTAACGATGACCGGCCCTTCAATAATGTTCTCCATCACCGAACGGTGCGGAAACAGATTGAAATTCTGGAAGACAAAGCCGACCTGCTGACGCAAACGACGCACCTGCTCTTTCTGCTTGCTCTGCGCCAGCGCGGCATCCACAGTAATCTCCCCAACACGAATCGTGCCGCTATCCGGCACTTCCAGCAGATTAATACTGCGCAGCAGCGTGGTTTTACCTGAGCCGCTGGGACCGATAATCGCCACCACTTCACCAGCGGCAACATCAAGGTCGATGTCGTGGAGCACCGTCTGGCCGTTAAACGATTTCACCAGCTTTCTGACTTCAATGGCGCTCATTTCGACTCCGAATCCTGACGATTAACATGCTGTTCCAGCCGGTTCTGCAACGCAGACAACACCGTTGCCATCACCCAGTAGATGAGCGAGGCCGCCAGATACATGGTGAAGACTTCCAGCGTGCGTGAGGTGATCAACTGCGCCTGACGGAACAGTTCCGGCACCTGAATGGTCGCTGCCAGCGAGGTATCTTTCACCAGACTGATAAAGCTGTTGCCCAGCGGTGGCAACGCGGTGCGCGCTGCCTGCGGCAGAATGACCCGGCGCAGCGTTTGCCAGCGCGTCATGCCGATACTGGCCGCCGCTTCCCACTGACCGCGTTCAATCGATGAAATCGCGCCGCGCAGTGACTCTGAGGCGTAAGCGGCGGTATTCAGGGAAAGACCAATCATCGCAGAGGGGATCGGATCCAGTTCAATGCCAAACTGCGGCAGGCCGTAATAGATCATAAAAAGCTGGGCGATTAACGGCGTGCCACGGAAAATCGAGACATAGATCCGCGCCAGCCAGCGAACCGGCCAGAAGCGTGACAGACGCATCAGCGCCAGAATAAAGCCCAGCAGCAGACCAAAGAACATCCCGCCGATGCTGAGCTGCAGCGTAAACAGCGCGCCCTTTAATAAAAAAGGTGCTGAATCCAGCACCAGTTGAAGACTTTCCTGCATTATTTCGTCACATCCGCGCCAAACCATTTCTGAGACAGCTTGCTCAGCGAGCCATCTTTCTGCATATCAGCAATAGCCTGGTTGACCGCTTTCAGCAGATCGTCGTTACCTTTACGCATCGCCACGCCCGATTCCTGACGGGAGAACGCATCGCCCGCGACGGCCATGGTGTCACCGGTTTTCTTCACCAGATCCAGCGCGGCCAGACGGTCAACCAGAATCGCATTCAGACGGCCAGAACGCAGATCCTGATATTTGGTCGGGTCATCATCATAGGTACGGATGTCCACGCCCTTCACATTCTCGCGCAGCCACTGCTCGTAGTTAGTGCCCAGACCCACGCCCACTTTCTTACCGGCCAGATCAGCCGGTTTGGTGATGGTGCTGGCGTTGGCTTTCATGGTCAGTGCCTGAATACCGGAGACTGTGTATGGCGTAGAGAAGTCATACTTCTTCTTGCGCTCATCAGAGATAGTGACCTGATTGATCACCACATCTATGCGCTTCGCGTCGAGTGACGCCAGCATGCCATCCCACTTGGTGGGTTTAAGGCTCGCTTTGACGCCCATGTGCTGCGCCAGCTGTTCCGCGAATTCCACTTCAAAGCCAGTCAGCTTGCCCTTTTCATCCTGAAAGCTGAATGGCGGATAAGTGCCTTCCAGTCCCACCAGCAGCGTGCCGCGCTCTTTAATTTTGTTCAGCAGGTTTTCCGCTGCAAAGGTTTTAACGTTGACGCCTGCAATCAGCGCCACAGCCATAACGCCCATCACCATCTGACGACCTGCACGAGAAAAGGACATATTCACCCCATTATTGACAGTATTGTGTGTGTGTTCTTATAAGGGCAGCACCGCGTATCGCTGCCTGTTCAAAATGATAACGCACGGAGTATAAACTGTTTTATTCGCTTGTCTCAGACTGAAGGATGATAAGCAAATAACGCCGGTGCCCCGCCCGTATGAATAAACAGCAACGGACCTTCACGGCGGAAACGATTCTGGCTGATGCCATCCAGCAGTCCGGCCATCGCCTTGCCGGTGTAAACCGGATCCAGCAGGATCCCTTCCAGCTGCGCCAGTAGTTTTACCGCCGCCATGCCTTCATCATTCGGCTCGCCGTAGCGTGGCGCAAAATAGTCATCCCACAGGGTGATCGGTGCCTTAACCTGTACTTCCAGCTTCTCTGCCAGCGACTGACGCAGCCGCTCAACCAGCGGCAGCTGCGCGTCAACCTGACGTGAAACGGTGACGCCCACCAGCTCGGTTTCCGGCAGCAGATGCTCCAGTCCTACCGCCAGTCCGGCATGGGTGCCAGCACTACCGGAAGCAACGATCACGGCGGCGAAATCAACCACGCCTTCGCTCTGATGCGCGATCTCCTGTGCACACTCCACATAGCCTAGTGCACCCAGCGCATTTGAGCCGCCGACCGGCACGATGTAAGGACGAAAGCCCTGCGCTTCCAGCCGGGTTGCCTCTTCAGCCAGCTGTTCGGTGGGATTGTGCAGCGCATCCACCATGATCACTTCAGCATCCATCAGATCCAGTAACAGACGGTTGCCGTTGCTCAGGTAGTTTTCAGCGTGTGTACCGATCGGGTTTTCCAGCAGCGCTACGCACTTCAGGCCAAGCCGGGCAGCGACTGCCGCCGTCTGACGCACATGGTTGGACTGAATAGCGCCCGCAGTCAGTAACACATCGGCACCTTCACGCAGGGCATCGGCCGCCAGAAATTCCAGCTTGCGCAGCTTGTTGCCACCCATCGCGACAGGCGTGAAGTCATCGCGTTTGATGAAAATATCGCGCCCCAGATAATCAGAAAGCCGTGGCAGATGTTCTAACGGCGTCGGTGCGCCCAGCAGTTCAAGACGAGGAAATTGGTGTAACAAATGCAAAGACAATGCGGCCTCCGTTTGGGCACGGGAATTATCCTTACAGTGTTGCAGAAGATGCGAAAAGGATCACCCTGATTCAGGTGTCAGCAGATGCGGTGTGACGGAAGTGCAGGGAAAAAACCAGGAGGAAGAAGCGCCGTGCTCCCCCGCCCCTTTTTCCCGGCTGGCGGGAAAAGAGGATTGTGCCACAGGCACGCGGGGGAACAATCGGTGCAGATCAGGCTTACGCCTGCTGCCAGCCTAAGAACTGATCGTACTTGCGCAGCGCAATGCGGTAATTGTTATTACCGGCATCGGGCAAATCGCTTTCCAGACACTGATGCCAGCTATTTCCTTTAAGCTTTTCGGCCGGGAAATTTTTGGCTTTCAGCATCTCATCCAGTCGACGGAGACGCACCACATACTCACGAATCGTGCTCGGGCTCATCTCTGTCTGTTCAAACAGATACTGTTTAAACGCCATAATGTCGAAGTAATTAGGATGGGTATTGCAAAAAATATCACTACAAAAACGACAAAGCGCGGTCAGCTCGGGCTGAAGTTTCAGCCACAGCTGTTCATCAATCATCTGGTCCATCCGAGCGATGGCCTCTTTATTGATGATCTGGCCACGAAAAACGAGCGCCATTCGATCTAATACCTTGCCACAGTGTGAACAATTGCTCTGGCTGTGTTTATAGTCTTTAAGATAACGACTTAACGGTCTGGCTTTGGTCTTGGCTCCCATTACTGAGTCCCCGGTTTCTTATAATTTTGAATCGCCAGGAACTGATACTGCTAGCGCGCTCCCGCAAGTCGGGCCCGCAGGCGTTTAATCGCCTGACTGTGCAGCTGGCTGACACGGGATTCACCCACATCAAGCACCGCACCAATCTCTTTCAGGTTCAGTTCTTCCTGGTAGTACAGTGTCAGCACCATCTTTTCACGATCGGGTAACGCTTCGATCGCTTCAATGACGCGCTCACGCAGACTCCCTTCAAGCAACTGGTGAAGTGGATTGGCTTCTTCATGGCCTTCCGTCACCAGCTCCGCGCTGTCGCCGTGCTCTTCCCGATACTCGTCGTAGGAGAAAAGTTGACTGTTGTTGGTGTCCAGCAGGATCTGCCGGTACTCCTCCATTGAAACGTTCAGCTGCTGCGCGACTTCCTGTTCGGAAGCAGAACGCCCCAGTGACTGTTCAACTCTGTGCATTGCGCCGGCTACCTCGCGTGCATTACGACGCACGCTGCGTGGTGCCCAGTCCCGACTGCGAAGCTCATCGAGCATTGCGCCACGAATACGCTGCACGGCGTAGGTGGTAAAGGCTGTACCCTGAAGCGCGTCGTAGCGCTCTACGGCATTTAACAGCCCTATCCCACCTGCCTGCAGCAAGTCGTCAAGCTCAACGCTTGCCGGCAGGCGAACCTGCAGACGCAACGCTTCATGACGCACCAGCGGCACGTAGCGCTGCCAGAGCGAATGCTTGTCCATCACGCCTTCGGCGGTATAGAAATCGTTCACGTTGACTACCCTGCGTTAATGAAGTTATCGGCATGATTATGCAATTCTGTAGCGTTTTCGATTGACTGAATAGGCGGGGTAAAACGAGGCTATTTCATTTTGTAACGTCAGAGTGCAGATCCTTCTGCACTCATCAGGGAAAATTAACGACGGGCGCGAAGCCGTTGCCGCGTGGCGGGTGGTACGGCGGCCCACAGGCTGCAGACGCGACCATCCAGCTCCTGATACCAGGGCGCGATATGCTGCCGCGCCTCCTCGCCAGGGTGCACCTGAATCTCTCCCGACTCACCATTTATACTAATCAGTCGGTTAATAAATAACCGCTGTAAATCGCTGCGTAAAAAGAGGCCATTATCGATGCTGTTATCTGCCAGAACGCCGTCATCGCCTTCCTGTGTGTCGATATGGCAGGCTTCCACCCACGGCCAGTTATGGCGTTCGGTCAGCTCGGTTCCGGTCATTACACAGGCGCCGTAGCGGGCTTTTACCCCGGCACTGAATTCCGCCTGACTGGCGCGCTGCAGCACCCGCGCTTTAACCCGACGTCCGACTTCAGTACCCGGCATGACCGCCGCAGGGACTTTGTGCTGCGGCGTACTCAGCACCACGATGAACTGAATGCGCTGCGACTGCGGAAAACAGGGATCGGCCTGCGGACTGAAGAGCTGCCAGTAAGCGTCATCATCATCCTGATGCATCAGCACCAGTTTGTAGCCGCGACTGTTAATCAGGTTCTGCGCCGTAGCGGATTGCGGATCGATCATCGCGAAAACCTGGCTGCTGCCCATCACTTTCCACAGGTTTTCGCGCTTCTCGTTCTCGCTGCGACGGAAATAGAGGAAAGAGAGATTCTGCTTCAGGTAGTGCTCAAAACGACGCAGATAATTTTTGCGCTCGTTGTCATGGGAGATGAACAGCAGGTCCTCCAGCGGACTGTTACTCTCCTCCTGTGCAAACACCGCACGAATTTTTAGCGTACGCAGGCCCGTTGAGGGACTGAGCAACGCGCGGGCTGTCAGCTCTTTCTCATCAGGGTATTGCAAAGCATAACGCCGGGCGATCTCGTCGAAGGTCAGCCGCTCGCCCGGTAACAGGTCGTAATTGAAGCGCATAGACACTCCACAAAGTGAAAATCAAAATTGATGTTGTTCTGTAGAGAGTTATCGGCAGGCGTGGGGGGAACTGTAACGGGATGAGTAGGATGCGTCGGCTTTGAATATGCTCAGCATCGATTTTTTAAATTCTGATTCTTAAGACAGTCATGTCAGGGCTATCAGCGCACTGATGGAGACATTTTTTCTGGTTGTTCCACCGTGCGCAAAGTTTTCCGCAAGTTTTATGACTGCTTAACAGCGGCTTTAACATCAACAATTTCATGCAACAGAGGTAGCACCGCGCGACGGTAACGCTGACGGAGCTTTGCACGAAGTGGACGTTTCGCCATAATTTTGGACCAGAGTTCACGTTTTAGCCGATTATGATTTTCAACATCATCAATCTGCTGAATGGTCGTCTGTTGTGCTACTTCGTGCAACAGTACTGGCGCGGGATGCACAGCCAGTAACTGGAATGCCCCATACTCCTCAAACACGCACCATTTATCCGCTGCCATCCAGACTGGATAAAGAAGAGTAAGCAACCGCTTTGCCGCTTCAAAATTAATGACATAAGCATGTGAGGTCGTGGCACTGTAAACCGGATAAAGTTGAGCACTTTCAGTCACAGTTGCGATTGGATTATCTACATATTTATTAACACTTGATAACAACACCAGAGTGGGTTTAACCGTACTCAGCTGCAGTGCCGGACTGCCTAACACTATTGGCAATGGCTCAGTTAACAAGGCATCATCTTCCAGAATTAGCGCCTGTGGGATTTTCTCATCTACAATTTTTCTATAAATATTAATATGGCTTAATGCACAACCAATTTCACCGGCTTTAAACGCATAGTTTAGGGGTTGCGTGTGTAGCGCTATCTCTTCATTGCTCAGTTGTTTGCCATTTACAGCCTGAATAAATTCGTAGCTGATGCCTGCATTTTGACACTGGGCAGCAATAGTGGCACGGCGTTCGGTTGAAGAATCGAGATTGATAATAAAAGCTTTCATTTGGGGGCAGCCTGACTCAGGTAACAATTTATTTCAAAGGCCTAATCATAGCGTTTCCGGGCAGTGGGTTGGAAGCGTAATGCTCAATTTAGGCATTGCTTGTATAAATAAAAATCATCTATTGAGTGCGCTCAGCCGACCTGATCTGAAAAAGTACTTTGTTAAATCGATGACACTGCCAAATGAGATTCAAAATGATGTGGTCGCAGCGCATAAATTCGGGGCAAAAAAAACCCCGCCGAAGCGGGGTTTTATATCGGACTTTAGAGCGATTAGCCCTGCAGCAGAGACAGAACCTGCTGTGGAACCTGGTTCGCTTTCGCCAGCACGGAGTTACCCGCCTGCTGTACGATCTGCGCTTTAGACATGTTTGACACTTCGGTCGCGTAGTCAGCATCCTGAATACGAGACTGTGCAGCAGTCAGGTTAGTCGTGGTGTTGTTCAGGTTAGTTACCGCTGAGTTCAGACGGTTCTGAATCGCACCCAGTGAAGAACGGAACTTGTCGATGCTGCTGATAGCGGCATCCAGGGCTTTCAGTGGGTCAGCAGTGGTAGCTGAAGTAGTTGCTGCATCAGTGGTAAATTTACCAGATGCATCTTTAAACACAGCTTTACCAGATCCATTTGTTACTGAACCATCTGTCTGCAGGAAGATGTTTTGTTCATTGCTGGTAGTGAGAGCCCCTTTAGCATCAGTGAAGGCTGCTGAGAAAGTCGTACCATCAGCAGTAGTTTTAATACCACCGTTTGCAGCGACCTGAATGTCACCAGCTGAACCGGCGCCATTGCCATCAGCATCAATGGTAAAAGCCTTACCAGCAGTAGATGACTGCAGAGCTGTTGCACTGATTTTAACATTCTGCAGAGCAATTGAGCCTGCTGTAGTACCAGTATCTGCACTACCTGCTAACGTAATTGTAGTATTATCAGCAGTCGTGATTGATACGCCGACAGCAGCAGTACCATCGTTATTCTTGGTTAAACCATCAAGAGTAGCGGCGGTAACAGTGCCTGAGTTGTTTTGGGTCAGGTTACCAGTGCTATCAATAAACAGTGCTGAACCATCTTTTGCAGCGATTTTGCCATCGCTGGACAAGACGACATCAACAGAAGTAGTGCCGATCTTAACATTAAGGTTAGCTGTATCACCTGCTTTAGGCGTCAGGAAAGATTGCAGTTGAGCTGCTGAGGTATTGTCGCCCGCTGTAACGTTATAAGAATAACTGCCTGACGTTTTGTCCAATGTGTAGGTATGGTTTGCTGCAGCTGCAGTTGCATCGCCAAGTCCATTAGCAAATGCGGCAGTAACTTTCGCACCATTACCCAAGCTGGCAAATGCTTCACTGGCAGTTGAAGCTTTAAGTCCGGCACTTACAGTATATTTAACTGCACCGCTTGGCTCAGTTGTCGCTGCACCAGCACTGGTAAGCTGAGCTGCATCCAAGTCAGCTTTTGAGGCTGCAGTGTTAGCCACTGAACCAGTACCATTTACGTTAAAGCCAGTCAGACCCAGGGTCTTGCTGTCGATCTGCTTCAGGTCGATAGAGATGGTTTCGCCATCGTTTGCACCGACCTGAATTTTCATGGTGCCATCTTTAGCCAGCACGTTCACGCCGTTAAAGGTGGTCTGACCTGATACGCGGTCAATCTCATCCAGACGGGATTTGATTTCGTCCTGGATGGAGTCCTGGTCAGACTGGCTGTTGGTGCCGTTCTGAGACTGTACAGTCAGCTCACGAACACGCTGCAAGTTGTTGTTGATTTCTGACAGCGCGCCTTCAGTGGTCTGCGCAGCAGAGATACCGTCGTTGGCGTTACGGGCAGCCTGAGTCAGACCTTTGATGTTTGACTGAAAACGGTTAGCTATAGCCTGGCCTGCAGCGTCATCTTTCGCGCTGTTAATACGCAGACCTGATGACAGACGCTCCATTGAAGAAGAGAGAGCAGACTGGTTTTTGTTGATGTTGTTCTGAGTGATCAGCGAGAGGCTGTTGGTATTAATGACTTGGGCCATGATAAATTTTCCTGTTAATCAAGTCTTTCGGTTTAGGTGTGGGCTTCAACCCGCCGGCTTCAGCGCCGTCAAAGTTGTTATCGTCTGCCGTTAAACAACCTTTAGAATTTTTTTAGTACCAGGCGAATTTTTCTGCTTCAGCCTGTCACGTTTTAAGTTATCGCCACCCGTCCCGACTTCTTTAGACTTAATTCATCAATTTTTTAGCCGCAGAATTACCCTTCTCTATGGTGCTTATTTATCGGATTACACTAAGGCAAATAACTTTAAACTTTCCTTATTCAAGGCCGATAACCCAGGTATTCAATTTCCCTGTCGACCTTATAAAGGAAGTAACATGGCCAGTATCAGTAATCTCGGTGTGGGCTCCGGCCTGCCACTCGCTACCATGCTTGACAGCTTACAAACTGCTGAAAAATCTGCACTGACACCTATTTCAACCCAGCAGTCGGCTTACACCGCAAAGCTCAGTGCCTATTCCACGCTGAAAAGTTCATTGACGACGTTTCAGACCGCGAACACTGCCCTGAGCAGTGCAGACCTGTTTACCGCCACCACGGCCTCAAGCAGCTCCTCCGCGTTTACTGCCACCACGTCTGGCAGCACCGTGGCCGGTAAATATGCGATTAATGTCACCCAACTGGCGCAGGCGCAGGTCCTGACGTCAGGGGTTCAGAGTAGCAACAGCGACGCGCTGGGTGACAGTTCGGTAGCAAGCCGCAGTATTGCGATTACCTTAAAAGATGGCACCAGCAAAAGTGTGACGCTATCCAGCGATCAGACCTCGCTGACCGGAATGCGGGACGCTATCAATGGCGCGAATGCTGGTATCACCGCCACTATTATCAAGGTGTCGGATGGCAGCTTCCGCCTCTCCATGAGTGCCAATAAAACGGGCAGCAACAATGCGGTAGCAAACATCACCGTCACTGGCGATAGCAAGCTGCAGGGAATTGTAGGTTTTGATTCAACCGCCAGCAGCAACGTGATGACAGAAAGCGTTAAAGCGCAGAATGCGCAGCTCACAGTCAACAACGTGGCGATTGAAAACAGCAGCAACCAGATCAGCGATGCGCTGGAAGGGATTACTTTAAATCTTGCCACGACAACTGTCGGCGATCAGACGCTGACGATCACTAAAGATACCTCAAAAGCTTCCAGTGCCATCACCAATTGGGTTAATGCCTATAACACGCTGCTGGACCAGTTTAATACTCTGACTAAATACACCAAGGTCGATACGAACAGTGGTTCCCAGGACACCAGTAATGGCGCCCTGCTGGGTGACAGTACACTGCGCACGATTGAGACCCAGCTGAAAAGCATGCTGACCAACGCACAAAGCTCGTCTGCCTATAAATCGCTGGGACAGATTGGCATCACCACCGATCCGTCGACGGGTTCACTGAAACTGGATGCCACAAAGGTTAGCGCTGCGCTGGATAAAGATGCTGCAGGCGTGAAAGAGATGATCGTGGGCGACGGTAAAACCACAGGTATTACCACCAAAATTGGGACCAACCTCACGAATTGGTTGTCGTCAAAAGGTATTGTTCAGTCCGCCACCGATGGCGTCAGTAAGACTCTGAACAACTTAACGGCCCTTTATAACACCACCAGCGATCGTATTGATGCAGATATAGCCCGTTATAAAACGCAGTTTACCCAGCTGGATCTGGCCATCAGCAAACTTAATTCGACCAGTACGTATCTGACGCAGCAGTTTGACACGTCCGATTCGTCTAAAAAATAACAGGAGTGACCATGTACACCGCTACAGGCACCAAAGCCTATGCAAAAATCGGCGTCGAAAGCGCCGTGATGAGCGCCAGCCAGCAGCAGTTGGTTGGTATGCTGTTCGACGGCGCACTGAGCGCGATAATACGCGCACGTCTGTTTATGCAGGATGGCAATATTGCTGGCAAAGGCAGTTCCATCTCCAAAGCGATCAATATTATTGAAGCTGGCCTGAAAGAGAGCCTGGCTGAAAGTCGTGGTGATGAACTTGCAGACAATCTGTTGAATCTTTACGACTATATGACCCGTCGCCTGGTGCATGCCAACATGCATAATGATGTTGCAGCGGTCGAAGAGGTCGAAGGACTGCTGCGCAATATCGCGGATGCCTGGAAAGAAGTGGTTCAACCTAACCCTGTTCAGGACGCCGTTTAATGACAACTGCACCGCATCTGATTACCGTTTACCAACAGTTACTCGATCTCAGCCACGGAATGCTGCGTCATGCAGCACAGGGCGAATGGGATGAATTGATCAGCAGGGAGATGGAGTATGTCAGTGCGGTGGAGAACTTAGCCCAATCGACAGACGCTGCTTCACCTTCATCGCAGACGCAGGAGCAGTTACGCCCGGTGCTGCGCCATATTCTGGATAACGAAAATGAAGTGAAACGCCTGCTGCAGGCGCGGATGGATGAGCTGGCCTCGCTGGTAGGTCAGAACACCCGTCAGAAATCGGTCATGTCTGCCTACAGTAGTCAGGGCGGCCTAGTTATGGTGCCGCGCGAAACGCTCTCCTGATCCCCTTCTCTGCTACGCCGCCAGATTTATTTCTCTGCGCGGCGTCTCTTTTCTGCCGCTTACTCCATACTTGATTCTCATCATCCCCTGGAGTGTGGTACATGCAAAACCCAACGTTATTACAGTTTTTCCATTGGTATTACCCGGATGGCAGCAAACTGTGGCCTGAGGTCGCCGATCGTGCAGCCTGGCTCAGCGAAATTGGAATCAGTATGGTGTGGTTACCACCGTGCTACAAAGGGGGTTCAGGCGGCTATTCAGTCGGTTACGACAGTTACGATTTGTTCGACCTGGGGGAATTTGATCAAAAAGGCGGTGTTGCCACCAAATATGGCGACAAAACGCAATTACTGGCGGCAGCAGAAGCCCTGCGCAGCCACAACGTTGGGGTACTGCTGGATGTGGTGCTGAACCACAAAATGGGTGCTGATGAGAAAGAGGCGATCAGTGTTAACCGCGTCAACCCGGATAACCGTGATGAAATCTACGAAGAGGTTGTCGAGTGCGAAGCCTGGACGAAATTCACCTTTCCGGCCCGTGCCGGGGAATATTCTAAGTTTGTCTGGGATCACAAGTGCTTTAGCGGCGTAGACCACATTGAGAATCCGGACGAAAACGGCGTGTTTAAAATCATCAATGACTATACCGCCGAAGGCTGGAACGATCAGGTCGATAACGAACTGGGTAACTTCGACTATCTGATGGGTGCCAACATCGATTTCCGTAACAATGCGGTCCGGGAAGAGCTGAAATACTGGGCGCGCTGGGTGATGGAACAGGTGCCCTGCACCGGCTTTCGTCTGGATGCGGTCAAACATATTCCGGCCTGGTTCTACAAAGAGTGGATCGAGCATATTCAGGAGGTGGCTGAAGAGCCGATGTTTATCGTCGCGGAATACTGGTCATTTGAAACCGAGAAACTGCAGGAGTATGTGCATCAGGTGGAAGGTAAAACCATGCTGTTTGATGCCCCACTGCATATGAACTTCCATCAGGCTTCCACCGCGGGCAGCGCCTATGACATGAGCCAGATTTTTGCTAATTCGCTGGTCGTGGCTGATCCCTGGCATGCCGTGACGATCGTCGCCAACCACGACACCCAGCCGCTGCAGTCTCTGGAAGCGCCGGTTGAAGCCTGGTTTAAGCCACTGGCTTATGCGCTGATCCTGCTGCGTGAACAAGGTGTGCCCACCATTTTTTATCCTGATCTGTTCGGGGCAACCTACGAAGATGAAGGCGGCGACGGTGAAACGCACAAAATAGAGATGCCGGTGATCCCTGAACTGGAAGGGTTAATCCGGGCGCGTCAGCAATATGGCTGGGGCGTACAGACCGACTATTTTGATCATCCTAACTGCGTGGCATTCAGCCGCAGCGGCACCGAAACGCAGCCAGGCTGTGTGGTGATCATGTCAAATGGCGATGCAGGTGAGAAAAGCGTGCCGATGGGTGAAGGTTTTGCCGGTAAGGTCTGGCGGGATTATCTGGGTAACCGTGAAGAGACGATTACCGCCGACGAGCATGGCACAGCAGTCTTTGCCTGTAACGGTGGCAGCGTCAGCGTCTGGGTCATCGCAGAATAAGTTAGCAGCAAAATAAGGGATGCAGTAAAAACGAAAACCGCCCCGGCAGACAAGTGCGTGAACGGCACTCTGCCTGTTGGGGCGGTTTTGCTATGGATCGACTGTTATGACTTCGCGTTATTCTCGGTAATCGCCGTGCGCAACAGTTGCGGTTCGATGTTCTGAATCACGGCGGCTTTTGGCTGCTTTGCCACTTCTTCCAGTGCCTGCTGACACTCTACTGTCGGACGCGCCACTTTGCGCAGAGTCATCCTGTCGTAGCTCAGCTCGCCATTATCGACCACCAGCGGCATCACCCGCATTTTACGTGTTACATTCACATAATCGCCATTTAATCGGGTCAGTTTGCCCGGCTTCGCGATCACCCGCATCCACTGACGGCAATCCAGCGTGCTGCCATCGGCATTAATGATCAGACTGGCTATCGCCTTGTCGCTGATCAGGCTGCTCTGTGGGCCGACGGTTTGCCAGGTCCCCTGCAGATCAGCAGGTGCCGGTGTCTGCACCGCATTTTCATAATCGTTGATTTGCGCACAACCACTCAATGCCAGCGCGGCAATCAGCATCCACTTTTTCATGTTTAATCCCTAAGATCACGTCAATGGCGGCTACGTTATAATTTTTCCACCGCGTTACGCAAGATATCTGGATGTTAAGAGGCCACGCAGACGATGATTGCGGCAGAACGAAACCCGTAGTGAGGTCTGCATAAAGCATTTTAACCGGAAAATTGTTGGCGAAGCAGGTTCATCTCTTATCTTTGCCACGCCTGACAAGCAGGAGACAACCCGCTACACTGACGCGCTGCAACAGACTTTCAGGAATATGAATATGAAAACGCCAGAAGCTTACTATGCCCAGGCTCGCGAGATGTTTTTTACCGCGCATCCAGACTTTCAATCCGCACTTGACGAATTAACTGAAAGCGATGCCCGCGCCGCCAACCTGTCATTGCGCCAGCTGCGCGAATGGCATGCCGAACGTATCTATGCGGCCTTTTTGCGCCAGAAGAATCTGGATGGAATGATCTTCTCCATTCAGCTCGCTGAGCCAGATAAAGCGGTGGCGGCTGAAGCGATCGAGACTTATCTCAAATCTCACGCTGAATCATTGGGTATGAGCTGGGAAGAGTTTTGCATTAAAAACGAACTTTAATACGCGCTGCAGAGAAGAGGCCTGCAAAGCACAACGCCTGCCAGCATAAAGTAGCGGAATAATGTATACCCGGTAAAAAGAGTAGTCACTTCTCTGCGGGATTCAGGTCGTCACTGTTCCTGAACGACGCCTGCGCCTGCACTGCCTCTGAAGATGTTGATGAATATCCATCTCCAGAGGCGAATTTTTCCTGCCCTACTCTCTCTCTTCCGTGGCTTTACCCTTCACTTCAACATAACTTGCCACAGCCAGCAGACGATTAATGTGCGTCAGCAGCAGATCAACATCCGACTGCAGAAACCCGGTCGACGATTGCGAAGCGGTAATGATGGCATCCTGCACCGTTTCTGAAATGGTCAGCGAGTTGTCCTGTTTCGCCTGCACCAGCAGCGCTGCAACCAGCAGGGACTGCGCTTCAAGCTGCGCCGTCAACTCTTTTGCATCGACATCCATCTTTGCCAGTTTTAGCAGAATATCTATTACCAGTTGTCGCATCGCGGACCTCCTGAAAAGTAAGCCGTCATTATGTCGTGATGCGTGCGCATTTTTCCAGTTGAAGATCGTGTTTTACACGACATAAAAATTTACGCGAAATCACGCGCCATGCCTTGCCACTGTTTTTATTTACAGTATTATATGTCAGCGATTTTGCCCTGAATGGATTGCCATCATGTTTGTTGAGTTGATTTATGACAAGCGCAACGTTGCCGGTTTACCGGGTGCCCGCGAGATGATTCGTGAGGAGCTGGAAAAGCGGGTGCATCGGGTGTTTCCTGACATTGAAGTTAAGGTCAAGCCGATGGAACGTAACGCGATTGATACTGATTTGAGTAAGAACGATAAAGCGACGGTTGCGCGGATTGTTGAAGAGATGTTCGACGAAGCGGAAATGTGGCTGGTGGCCGATTAATCCTTTACCGGCCACCGCATCAGTTAGCGGGAGATGACTTAGCTCTCCTGCTCGCTGTGATTAATTTCAATCTCGATGTCCTGAATGGCGGCATCCAAATCTTCCAACAGCTTGCCCTGCTTATTCAGCAATGCATCGATTCGGTCGGCGTTCGTCTTATCTTTGTATTCACCGGCGTCAAACGCTAACCAATGGCTGGACAGCGTTTCGGTGTTGGTCTGCGCATAGTGGCGCATCTCTTTTAGCTGAGACGTCACATCACGCAGATAGTCAGTTTTGGTCTTGGTTTCTGTTGAATCGCTCATGCTAAATTTCCTTCTGGTCAGTTATCCAAAGTGGTTAGGCTTAGCGGTTCATCGACCGGCCAATCATCGGGCCTGCATTCAGGTACAAAATGTTGCCCGGAGATTTAAAACTAGTCGATAATAGCGAAGCCGCACTAAGAATAATCGGAAGTTACGGTGTCTGGCCCGGTTTTGCGGACGTCTGGTTGTCTTCAGAAACGACCTCTTTCACTCTACTCAGTGTTTTATCAGCGGTACGATCCGGTATCACATCAAGCTTATGTTGTAATGCTGTGACCTTATCCGTCAGCACCTCGACCCTTTCATCACGTCGTGCCGCTATTGCCCGGTAATCCGCCCTAATCTCCTCGACTCGTTTGTTTGCGGTATTACTGACATAAAGAAAAATAATCGTCATCAGGATGCAAATCATCGAACAACTGAGAAGAATGCAGCCGAGGATAACTTTACGCCTGTATGATATTGGAGCCCTGGTATTATCAATCATTGCCATTGCTGCGATCCTCCAGAGTTGAGATAAGCCGATCAACTTCATTACGAAATTTGTCGTTTTGATCGGTTTCGGTCATTGCTAGCAAAATCCCTACCGCATTCTTGATTAACCGAAGATCGGTTTCGAGTGTCGAGATTCGCCGCAAATTCCTGTCGTGCCGTTCGCGTAATTCATCGTTTTCCTCCCGTATCAGCAGGTTGCTCTCTTTCAGCAACACCACCTGCTCTTTGTAGCTGGTAATAATTTCGCCGCCCGCTCGGTTACTGGTTACGATTGACGCGATACCCGCCAATAACGGTTTCCAGAACAGTGCTGCTGCGCCTCCACCCAGAACTAACGCTCCCATACTGGTAATCAGACTACTTTCCATGCCATACCCCTTTTTCCGGTTAGGTCGCTGGAACATATTGCGTGCTGAAAAGCCACGTCCTCCGCTTGAAATTTAAGTTTACTTAAATACCATGCTTAAGTATACTTAAATCACTTTCAACCAATATGTCAAGCTTATGAAAAACGAAACGCTGGGTGACCGAATCCGCCTCCGACGGAAATCACTGCAATTAACGCAGAAGCAATTGGCACAACAGGTAAAAGTGTCCCATGTAGCGATTTCGCAATGGGAAAAAGAGGAGACGCTTCCGCGCGGTGAGAATCTGCTACGGCTCGCCGAAGCGCTGGGTTGTGCCCCGGCTTTTCTGATAGATGGGGATGGCCCTGTTTTCAGCGAAAGTGCTTATGGCGGTCTTCACCAGATTCCGCTGCTTAATCAGCGTGATGTGACACGATGGCTGACGGATGACAGTTCAGTCCGACACGAATTGCTGATGCACAACGATATGGCGCTTTCACAACAGAGCTTTGCCTTTCGTGTAGAAGAACAGGCAATGATGCCCGCGATTGTGCGGGATGATGTGGTGATCATCGATCCGCAAGTTTCACCCCAGCCTGGCGATAGCGTGCTGGCATTACAGCAGCAGATTGCTCTGATCCGTACCTGGCGGCAACGTAGTAGTGAAGGTGGCGTTACGCAGTTTGAGCTGGCCCCCATTAACATCAACTTTCCTGAATTGCATTCCAGTCGGGAGAACCTGAAGCTAATTGGTACGGTGGTGGAACTGCGCCGCTACCGGCAGTCATAAAAAAACCCGCCAATGCGGGTTAATTTTTTATCGTACAACAGTGCACAGCGTCCGGGTCTGGTAACTACAGGGCGTCGGTGAGTTGATCCACGACCACATTGCCCTGCAGATCGGTCTGCATAATGCGGTAGTTCACTGGCCATGAGCGGCGGGTACTGAGTTTATCGAACAGTGTGACACCGCCTTTTTTAACGCCCTGACGGTTAACGATAATCCACTCGGTCACCTCTTCCTGACCACGATTTCTCAGGCTTAGGGAGCGTTGTTCAATTAACTGATCTTCTGCTTCAATCTTTAAATGGTCTCGTAACATATTTTCTATCTCCTGGTAACGGAGGCCACTATATGCTTTTCATTAATCAGTTCAATCGAATTTATTTATCGATGTTTTTATCGACCTGGAATGTGACCTGTCGCAAGCGATATGGCAAGTTTGTCCATTTCTGCATCAGGAATTTCCCGTTAGCATTGAGCTGCTGTACACCAAAACATCGAAAGATAACATGTTCAGTATGAGAGAAACTCCGATTAGCCCGCTTCTGGCGGGCTTTTTTTTGCCTTTAATTCCATGCTAATGCGGGATCTCAGGGCTGGTCTAGACTTAAACGACTGGGACAACAGGAGTGAATTATGTTTAAGCACAATACGAATGAAGAACGTAAGAAAGAAGGTGATGTCAGTAAAGGCCTGCCCGAAGCAGCACCTAACGCCGGTAATGCGTATGAGGAAGATGATCATCCCGCCACCGATGCACCAAAAGACCATGGTGAAGTGCCGCGGAAAAATGATGACAGTCAGGATGATAAGAAAGATCCCTATAAAGCAACCTGAAGGGTAAGAGGCGCGCCCGGTGGGCGCGCTGGTCAGCATCAGGATTTAATATAATCTGTCAGCTGATGCTGATGTGTAACCAGCCACTCAGGAAAATGTTCAGCGGTAATCGGCACTATTTCCATCCTTCTTGGGCAATTCCAGATATCAATGTTGTTCTCAACGCAGCGCCGGATATGATCCGGGTTATTGAATTCAGGACAGTTATGTTCGGTATGTGAAATCGACGCCATTTTTCACTTATGCGTTCATCGCTCATTACCCATGAAAAATGCCATCCTCCATCCTTAACGACTTTCGTTCGCCAGCCGAGCCATTTCCAGCGCAACCAGCTGTCGCGTATGGGTGTTCCACGGCGCTTAGCGTTGCGCAGTAATTCCGGTTGTCCCATGAAAAAGGTTCGTAATGTTTTAAACGTCACCATTTTTGCCAGTGTGGCACAACGCGGTGTACCGTCATTGTTCAATACACATACATTATATTTAAAATGGAAATATTGCTGGTGCAATGTTGTACAGAGGTGACGATGGCTAAAGGCTTTAATCGCTTCAGGTCGGGGAATTTCATCGACGTCTGACACAATAATAATATCATCATCCTGCGCGCCAGCCAGACCTTGCATAATCTGATTCCGTGCAGTGGATTCATTCTCCCAGGGATCGGTCTCGCCCGCCTTAACCAGAGAGCTATTCGACTGAAAGGCGTGCTGATAAAATACTGGCGCAATATCGTTGACGACATAAATAATTTTATCGCGAAAACGGTCGAATTTCTCAATGTCAAAATTAAGCTTGCATCGGCGTTTACCCGTAAAGGTATAAAGCGATTCAACAATGACAAACCGGTCAACAACATGCTCAAGCGTGTTCAGACGCATTTCAAGCAAAACATCTTCATCGTAGTATAAAAAACAGTCATAAATCATAGTCATCAGAGGCACTTAAGTAGAAAATTTTCATCAGGACAATGGTGTTAATGGCACTTAACAAACGTCTGCATACCTTTTTATAAGGCTGATTTATATGCGTCTGATAGATGCGGTATTTAACTGCGTTAAACTTTCCGTGTTTATTGTAAGCTGGCTAACAATGTAACAGTGGAATAAAATATTGTTGCAGCTAACAGATATTCGATGCTTTATTTATCCGTCGGATGTTACATTTATTCAGCGGCGCTAGCAATATTAAGCGCAAATTTTTGATTGAAAATCAGCGGGACAAGTGAGTTCCCGATGTTATTTGTCGACAAAATAATGCTTATGATTTAACAGATGAAGAAGATCATTATTGCCCTGAGCCTGCCCCTGCTGGCGGTCATGGATAGTGAACGGGTTGGGCTGCGCCTTTATATAAAACCGCTTATTTTGACGGTCTTGCCTTACCGGAATGGCACAAGACCGGAGATTCAATCTGGAGCAGGATGATCCGCTGCTTACTGGTTAAAAGCGGTTTAACATGGTGCAGGATAATGAAACAGTAGCCTGGGTTGAAAGGGCAAAGTTAAGTCATCATCAAATCAGTGCGACGTTTTACTATGATTCAAAAGCACCGGCTATCACTACTTCAGGGTTGCGATAATCACGGGCATTTGCAGTAATAACTCAACTTACTTAGCTGGCTCGCAATCATAGTCACCCCGAATGCGGATCTGACTCTGACTGGTGCGGACGATTTCTGCCCTTAACAACCCTTTGCCATCGCGGTTCGTCTGCTCCATATCCACCATTCCCGGCGCTTTGCTATTTTTGACCCGGATTTTCACCGTTGCGTTGCTGTAGTCACCCTTCTCTCTGGCAAACGTCACTTTCTGGGTTTTTGCCCGTTCACCATTCACTGAGAACCAGCCTTTACTGTCAGATTTGATGTAGAAAGGCCCGCACTGGGTAGCAGCTTGTGCAGGAGCGAAAGCACTAAGAAGGAGCATTATAATGAGACGTTTTTTTGGCACCAAGCTGATATCCAATTGATTAATAATGAGGAACACAACCGCTATTAAATGGAGAAAGCGTCTTTCTTTCGCGATCAGGATACGTGCAGTATAGCTGAAGAAGGCTGCTGCATTTCTCACAGAGAGCCAGAGCCAATTATCTGAAAACGGTTTAAAAAGCAGCGCGTCCTGAGAGGGTTTTGGGATGTTAAGAACTACAGTCGATACCATGCTGTCAGTTAATCAAGGATATATTAACTTACTAATGCATCTGGTTTTTTCGTTAAGCATGCCAGATTGAGTTGATAGGACTTCGCCCTTGACATCCCTTCTTTTAGCCTGATAAATAGAGTGTTAATGATCTCACTCAGGGAATGCATTAAGCTTTGTCCAGCATGAACGCGCGACAAAAAAAGCGGTTCAAACGCTTACTCTGTTTCTTTGATCAAACAAAAAATGAAGATTTTTATGCCTGCCATCAAGACTTAGTATAAAATGTCACTAATCTTTCACTCTGCTCTAAACCTGAATAACATATTGAATTTATTGACAAATTAACATGAAAAATGTTAAGCGATACATGATGTATATAGTCCAGAGATAGAAGTGTGAGCGTGATTGCTAGCCAGATTCAAGAATTGCATCATAAGTATTGCAGAACGTTAACAGAATGATAATCATTAAAATCTGTATTTATCCTGATCAGTCATTCAGGTATTCGCCTAACAATAGGAGCAGGTCAGTAAAATGAGATTTTCAGCTAACAATAAAAGGCCTAGTATGCTTTATATGTGTTAAATTTTCGTGAATATTATTTATCCTGCTTTCAATTTTTACGCCACATTGATTTAGCGTTATGGAGGTTCCTATTAAAGTTTTAAGTCATTCGAAAGTAGCCATGATTACTTTCGTAATATCGTTCCTGGTATTTTTTGCCCGATTCCCCCAGCCTATCATCACACCCACAATATACGCCGAGGACGGAGTCTGGATAGGTTCAGCATTATCGAATGGATGGCTATACACTTTCATTCATGCCCGTCCCGACTACTTTGTTTTTTTCAACATATTTTCTCTATTTTTATCTGCTCTTCTTAGCAAGGTTTTCAGCGGCAGCGTACTTATGCTTTTGCCTCTGTTCATAGCGCTCACTTCTTACGCTTTTTATTCGCTGACTTCTGTTATCATATTCTTTACAGTGCGACGCTATGCAAATAATATGATGGCAGCACTTGCTTTCATGATGTCTGTTTTGGTTCCGCTTGGCGTCTCTCAGGCAGAGTCCATCGGAACGTTAGTTCAGATTGGCTTTTATATGCCAATATTGTCGATATGTACGCATCTTTATCGTGACCGCTTATCGTGCAAAAAACGCAGGATAGCCTGTGATATTCTTATTTTTCTGATGGCGGCTACAAACCCAGTGAATTTTGCTGTTACTGGCTCATACGTCTTCATCAAGTATTTCAGTAAAGAAGATAAAAAGAAATTATTTCTCGGACTTGCTCCTCTTTTACTTGCTATGTTGGTTCTTTTTATCATCATTGTGCCAAAAATGAACGGCAGTGGGGGTGTTTTAGGGGTATTTAATAGCAACAACCTTATTGAGATGTTAACTGCAAGGTCAATACTATATCCTTTTATCTTTAGTTTTTACGATAAATTAGGAAACATATCTGCAGTCATACTGACATTTGGCTATTTTGGAGTTGTTTTCGTCGCATATCTCAAAGCTGACCGACAAGTACGGCTTGCAATATTACTACTCTTTTTCATGTTGATTATCTATGACGTTGCTACAGCGGCAGGCAGATCTGGCATAACGGGCCTACTGAGCGGCTACAGCACGACATATCCCGATCGCTATTTTATGGGAATAAACATCATTTCCTCCGTGTTAATGGCGATTTGCTTAGGGCAGTTTAAAAAAACAAATTTTAGATATGCCATCACTTTCGTTATTATTTTCGTTTACGCTTGCGGGTTGAAAAACACGTTTGAAAGCTCACGGGATAAACGACGCATACCATTGGACTATATTTACACCAATGCTTTGTGTAGCGCCAGCGATGAAGGGACGGGGTTTAGTAGAATACAAATATTGCCTTCGCCAGACTGGTATATCAGATTACCTTCGGGATACGTCCAAAGTATCGGTTGTGTAAAATAAAAATAAAGCCCCTGACGGGGCTTTATTACCCACCGGATATTTACATCCACAAATGAAATATAATATCTTTTCGGTTCTTTCATAAATGAAAAGTATTGATTTTGAGAATTATTTTTCACGTACGCCGACACCTTCAAATTTAACAAACCCCAACTATAACATGGTATAAATTCGTAGCGTCACTGGTCGTCACTTTCTCCAGCACGATCAACCCCGCCCATGCTCTCTTTGACTAACGTCTCGCTGTCAAATGTAATAATCCCTAAGTTGAATATTTCCCACTGCGGGTGAATGCCTAAATTGTAAGCAACAACTTAGCCATTGTTAGCCGCCAGGGAGCGGACTAGTAGTACAAATTATTGCGGTGTCTCAACCAGCATCATTTTGGCTGGATGAGGCATTAGAATGCTGTTCAGTATGAGTTATTGCTCAACATAGTCAATAACTGGTAACGGGAATCTCCTGTCAGATCATCCCTTCATAGGGAACTGCTGATACGTCTACGCTTCCCCTGCTTGCGAGGATAAGTTACGGAACATCATTGTATTGGTTTTATCTTCTTCTTAGGCTCACTCAGGCGTAGATACCAGTTTATACGCTCCTGATCTATTACAAACGGCAATACGTTCTTCATCTGGTTTGTTCATGATGACGCATAGAAACACTTCCTCGATTCATTAATCGCATGGCAAAAAAGTTCTCCTCTTTTAAAAACTGTATGGATAAACAGAAATCAATCAGTAGTAGCAAATTAGGTGAACAGTTCACAGACCTCTAAAGTGGTTAAGTGGCAAGGGATTTCAATCATGCGTGGTCGGGTCGGGGGAGTGACTGATCTTAAGTGACCTACCTCATAGCCTGCTAAAACAGGTGCTGTTGATTCATTGCGCGACCGTCGGGAATTTTTGTAGGTATCCATATATATCTAATGATAAGATTACATTAATTTAAATTTTGAACTAATGGAATGTGAAATCATGGCTGAAATTAAACATAGAGGCTTTTTTTTTGGACTAATAATCGTACTTTCCATGCTTATCATTTCGTCAGCTATAAAATACAGGGATGTTAGCAATAATGAGGGAATTGAAAATATCGAAGCATCCTATCACTCATTACTTATCGCAAAGTCGTTAAATGAAGGAATGATAACTGAACACCACCTTTTGCCTGTGGTCACTCAGGGTGGACAGGTAAATAAAAATATACCGTGGGGCGCAGCCGTCCGTGACATTTCAGGTTCATACATATATACAAGTTTTCCTTCACTTGGTTTTCTGGCTCCAGCCGCTTTTATAAAAATTTTTGGCTTAAACTACACACTAATGAGTCTTTTATCCTTAAATTTGATAATTTTGACATCATCTGTTTTGATATTTTTCTTTGCCTTATTGATGACATTCAAACCACAAAATCATATTCAAATCCTTTTGATAGCATTATCGTGCTCTCCATTGGTTTTATCAAGAGAGTCTTTGGCCTCTACGGGTTTACTATACTGGCCTCAATCGCTTAGCCAACTATTCATTGCTGCATTCATTTTTTCAACCTGCAAAACCATTAAAACCAAAAAAAATGTATGGACTGTATTATCCGGTCTTTCCATATATTTACTGTGTATGACTGAGTGGACTGGTTACGTTATTGGCTGTTTATCAGCAATCTTTTTTTTGGTAAATCGACAAAGAAGAAATATCAATTTAGCTTTTATCTTACTATTATCAGTGTTGACTTCGGCTGTAACATTTGCTTTTCAGCTTTATATAACCCTTGATTTAGGTGAGTTTTTTACAGCTTCCATTTCGCGCTTCTTAGTTCGGAGTGGTGGCGATGCAGATTTTAAAGCATTGTTTTTAGGATACCATCAGTCATACGGACTATTTTTGTTTGCTATACCTGTGTTCCTTATTTTAAATCTCTCCAAAAAAGTAGAGTACAATTACCTATCCAGCCTGATAATTATTCTCATGGCCTTTTCTTTAGTTGAAAATATAATCCTTGCACAACATGCAACGAATTATACTTTTGATCGCTTAAAGCTTTCATTCATGATTTCAATAATGATGTGTCAGATCTTTTTGGTCACAAAAGGAAAATACGTTCTCGTACCAGTAATATTTGTTATCTGCTCTTGCCTTATATCATTTGTAACATATAGAGCTGACACAGGTCAGTTTCGAAACTGGAAGGATATACAAAAAACAAACATCGTCATAGCTAACAAAGTGACTGGTGTAAAAGATTATGAGTGTGCATCGATTTACAACAGCACCCGAGTCAGGGCTTATCTTAATTTGATCATGGGACGGTCTATATGGGAACGATTACCTTCAGATATTGAAAAAAATGCGAATGACAAATGCCCGCTCATTGTAATAAACGGAGACATACCATTCAAAGATCTTCAGAGAATAACTTCTATAGAAATTTATAACAATGGAAGCTTAGAGAAACAAATAAATTAATCGACAATATGGAGAGATACGAGTTGGGAATGAACTCTTGTACAGTGGCACAGAAAATGCTTGTGATTAGTGGCACGCTGGATATGTGCGCTTGCCTGGGAGGATGTTGACCTTGAAGCCAAAAAGCTGACAGTCAACCGCAACCTTACGCCTCAGGGTTTATTCACGCCGCCGAAGACTGAAGCCGGAAACCGTGTCATATGCCTGATAGATGCGGCCGTTGATATTCTGCGTGATTAAAGGGAGCTGACCCGAATGTATCCTCAGACCTCATTCAACTTTCATACCAGGGAGTATGGCGGGCGCATTGAGGAACAGAAGACAT
>Ga0308161_1000863_pt1 | contig 41443 bp, 38 predicted proteins | sample PhyFR2_FD_201034 | JGI IMG/M metagenome (GOLD analysis project Ga0308161, IMG submission 201034) | Phyllosphere microbial communities from UC Gill Tract Community Farm, Albany, California, United States - DLSLF.R2 | ecosystem: Host-associated > Plants > Phyllosphere > Unclassified | place: USA...
TAGCAAGAAGGATACACCTGTAACCATGCCGAACACAGAAGTTAAGCTTCTTAGCGCCGATTGTAGTGAAGGGTTTCCCTTTGTGAGAGTAGGACGTCGCCACGCTGTATCATTCCGGCATAGCTCAGTTGGTAGTAGCGCATGACTGTTAATCATGATGTCGTAGGTTCGAGTCCTACTGCCGGAGTTCTCTAATAGAGAAACAAACAAGGGTATTGAGCTTCTTTACGCCTGGAGAGTTGTCCGAGTGGCCGAAGGAGCATGATTGGAAATCATGTAGATGGCTAACGCTGTCTCAAGGGTTCGAATCCCTTACTCTCCGTTTAAAATTGGTCCGTTGGTCAAGTGGTTAAGACACCGCCCTTTCACGGCGGTAACACGGGTTCGAGTCCCGTACGGATCATTACAATTTAATGAACAACCCTGGGGGTTTAGCTCAGCTGGGAGAGCATCTGCCTTACAAGCAGAGGGTCAGCGGTTCGAACCCGTTAACCCCCATTACGGTTTGGTAGTTCAGTTGGTTAGAATGCCTGCCTGTCACGCAGGAGGTCGCGGGTTCGAGTCCCGTCCAGACCGTTTTTCATTATTTTTGTAAAGCTTATCTTATATATATACTATATGGCTCGGTAGCTCAGTTGGTAGAGCAATGGATTGAAGCTCCATGTGTCGGCAGTTCGATTCTGTCCCGCGCCACCATGGAGGAGTAGCGAAGTGGCTAAACGCGACGGACTGTAAATCCGTTCCTTAGGGTTCAGTGGTTCGAATCCACTCTCCTCCATTCTTAGGGGCATAGTTTAAAGGTAGAACAGCGGTCTCCAAAACCGTTAGTGTGGGTTCAATTCCTGCTGCCCCTGCCATTATATATTTTTAAGCAGATTTCACATCATGGCGGATGTGGCGAAGTGGTTAACGCACCGGATTGTGGCTCCGGCATTCGTGGGTTCGATTCCCATCATTCGCCCTTTTCATTATTGGGGTATAGCCAAGCGGTAAGGCAACGGACTTTGACTCCGTCATGCGTTGGTTCGAATCCAGCTACCCCAGTTACAATCTTTACTTGATTGTATAACGCAACAATAGTATAATGGCGGTATAGCCAAGTGGTAAGGCAGAGGTCTGCAAAACCTTCATCACCGGTTCAAATCCGGTTACCGCCTTCGTACTAAATTATACACTTTCAACATGCCGGCGTGGCGGAATTGGCAGACGCGCTGGACTCAAAATCCAGTGCCCGTTGAGGGCGTGCCGGTTCGACCCCGGCCGCCGGTATCGATGATGTATCAGTCTTCTTAGAAGATTTGATACATCTTTTTTTTTGCATTCATTGGTATTTTAAAAAACAAAAAACCAAATTGGACAATGGTTTTTTGTCCAATTTGGCTATAATAAAATGACTGGTAAGCATGTATTATTTATGATCCGATGTATGAGAAAATTTGATGATTTGTACATTTTTTGCATCTACCTCGAGTTCAGTAACGTTTGTTTCATCGAGAATAGAATAACCCTTTTTCTTAAGAACGATTTGATGAGGAGAATCTGTGTGATTGAGTAAGAAAAGCAGTGAATAGTCCTTTCCTTTGCGACAGGTCACAGATACAGGTGTCGTTCCTTCAATGAATTCTTCTGTGGCTTTGTGTAAATCATTGTCGTGAATGATCTTAGTCAAAACAATAGCTAAGTCAGCGGGGGCTAATTCTGTGCCAATGTAGTAAGCATAGCCGTCACCATAATGATTACTTGTAATCGCTGGAACACCAGGCAAGTGATCATTGTTGAAATGGGCAAGAGCTGTGGCATGATCCAAATGGATGACTTCTTCCCATAAGTGAGTGGTGAACGTTTGCCCATCAAAACTGATTTGCCCATGCATGGAATCTTTTAATGGATAGAATTCTTCTACGGTGAGACCTAATACGTCTTTGAATAAACCGGGATAACCGCCTAAATACACTTGATCATGTTCATTGACGATGCCGCTAAAGAAATTGGTTAAGAAGATACCTCCACTTGTAACGTATTCTTCGAGTTTTTCACCAAATGATGATGAGGCGGAATATAGGTTTGGCGCAAGGACAAATGAATAGCCGCTGATGTCTTCATCTGGGTGTACGAAGTCGATAGTTAGATTTAAACCGCTCAAAGCTTCATATAAGCGGCTCAATTGATGAATATATTTTAACTTGCGTGGTTTTGCGTCTAATTCCAGCGCCCACCAATTCTCCCAGTCAAAAACAATCGCTGCATCAGCAATGAATGTTGTGCCAACAACGGCTTGTAATTTCTTTAGCTCATTGCCAAATTGACAACTTTCTTTGAAGACGCGGCTTTCTTTTGGCTCACCGTGTGGGACAACAGCACTATGAAATTTTTCCGCGCCACCTTTGGATTGCCGCCATTGAAAGAACATGATGCCATCAGAACCATGGGCAATGGCTTCATAGCTCCACAAACGCATTTGACCTGCTTTTTTTGCCCCGTTGACGGCTCGCCAGTTCACGGCACTAGGCGCTTGCTCCATGATCAAAAACGGTTTTTTCTTCAAACTGCGTGTCAAATCGTTGGCTAAAAATTGTGGATAGGGCATCTCATTAAATGGATTGGGATAACTGTTCCAACTAACAACATCCATTTCGGTTGCCCATTTAAACCCATCGACATATTTATGCAGCCCCATTAGATTTGTCATAAACGGAATATCTTTTGAGTAAGCAGCAATCGCTGCTTTTTCGATTTGATAGATCTCAAGATTCATTGCCGAAATAAAACGGGCATAATCTACCTGCTGTGCTGGATTTTTGAAGGTAGGCATTTCTTCAGGTAAATAGATTTCGTGCCAGTCACCATAACTTTGACTCCAAAATGTTGTCGACCAAGCACTATTGAGGGTAGCGATGGTTTGGTATTTTTCTTTTAGCCATTGTTGAAATCTTGAACGGCAACGCTCACAATAGCATTCATGGATGTGGCAAGTATATTCATTGTTGATATGCCACATGACAATGCCGGGATGATCATGGTATCTTTTGGCCACTTCACTTGATAAAGCAGCAGCGTATTGTCGATAAACATCTGAAGTCGGACAATAGTGTTGTCTTGAACCATGAACCAGACGATTGCCATGAACAGTCATTGGCATCATGTCCGGGTATTTATGGACCAGCCAGGCTGGGGGAGACGCAGTACCGTTAGCTAGATCAATCATGATGTCGTTCTTGTACAGCAAATCGATCAGCCAATCCAAAAAATCAAAATCAAAAGTGGTTTCATTCGGCTGAATCGAGACCCAGCCAAAGATATTGATACTAACGTAGTTGACGCCAGCTTCTTTCATCAATACCATATCTTCTAATATGACTTCTTTTGACCATTGCTCGGGATTATAATCGGCACCATAATACATCTGGGTTTGTTTTTTCATCTTTTGTTCACCTCATAGGAAAGATAGTTGATAAGTTCATGATAGCAAAACAAACCATTTATTATTAGCGCTAACAAAGTAATGCTTTAAATTTTGCAAAAATACGAAAATTGTTCAAAAAAAATTGAAGTGAAGCGCTGTGAAAAGGCGAAACAGACGCCTCGTAACTCTTTTGGTTTGCTGTTTTTTTATTTGCAAGTTAAAATTGTTTATAATAGATTATTTAAAGTTATTTATCGTTTTATTTTTTTACTATCGTTATTTTAATTCAATCATCACCTATGTAGGATCTATTTTTATTCAAGCTGGTCTATCCATACTTGCTTTATGCGCTTTTACATGAATATGTATGAACTAAAACTGAGGATGGCACAGAATCACACAGTTATTCTATCAAAGGAGCTTACAAAATGAACAAACCTATCCAATTGTTTTCAGAAATCGGACGTTTGCAAACGGTCATGCTGCATCGACCGGGGGCTGAATTAGAAAACTTGATGCCGGATTATTTAGATCGGTTGCTGTTTGACGATATTCCTTTTTTGCAGCAAGCGCAAATAGAACATGATTTTTTTGCTGAAACATTGAAGAAGAATAAGGTTGAGGTCTTATACCTTGAAGATCTGGCGGCAGAGACTTTACAGAGTGCAGAAGACAAAGAAGTTTTTTTAAATAGTTATTTAGATGAAACGATGATCCATGATGATTTTATGCGCAATGAAGTGTTCGACTTCTTTATGTCGATCAAAGAGCCTAGGGCATTTATTGATCATACGATGGCTGGACTGAAAAAAAACGAGTTGGCGCTCCCGCAACGTTTGAACTTAACGTCGCTTGTCGCAGAAAATTATCCATTTCTGATTGATCCGATGCCCAATCTTTATTTTACCCGTGATCCTTTTGCGACGATAGGCAACAGCGTGTCCATGAATCGCATGTATGCACCTACACGCCGTCGAGAAACATTGTATGGCAATCAAATTTTTCATCATCATCCAATGTTTGCTCAGAATAAAATCAATTTTTTATATCATAGAGATGATACGACCCGTATCGAAGGGGGCGATCAATTGGTTTTATCTGATAAGTTGGTTGCGATCGGCATTTCTCAGCGGACAGAAGTGGCATCAATTGAGAAAATCGCGCAAACGATTTTTGATACAGAACCGAGTTTCGAACATATTCTGGCTTTCAATATTGGTGAAGAACGGAAATTCATGCATTTAGATACGGTATTCACGATGGTGGATGTTGATAAGTTTACGATCCATCCCGAAATAGAAGGCGAACTGTCAGTTTATTCCATTAGCAAGTATCAAGGGGGCGTCCAAATTTTTGAGGAACGAGATACTTTGGCAAATATTCTCTGCCGCTACTTAGACTTGCCAGAGGTAGCATTGATCCGATGTGGCGGTGATGACTTGACAGCTGCTGCTCGGGAACAATGGAACGATGGCTCAAATACCTTGGCGATTGCCCCTGGAGAGGTGATTGTGTATGATCGAAATGTCGTGACGAATCGCCTACTAAAAGAATCGGGCGTCCAATTGAACGAAATACCTGGCAGTGAGCTGGTCAGAGGGCGAGGCGGCCCACGGTGTATGAGCATGCCTTTTATCCGTGAAAAATAATAGACAACGTTATTTTAAAAGTGAGATGACTATTGTTAAGCAAACTAGACTAAAAATAAAATAGAATTTACTAAAAGAAAGATTTGAATTGCATTTGTTTTTCTCATCTTTCTTTTTTGATATCAAAATACCCACCTATTTTAAGAAAAGGGTTTCTTTGAGTTGAATTATGTATTTTTTATGACTTTTATATGTAAAGACTATAAAAAAACAGAGTAAACCTTGTTCTGATAAGAAATCTATGTTACGGTTATATTAGAAAACATGAATAGGTGAAGGTATTTGCCACTTATTAATTTTGAACAGCTTACGCACAGCGAATGCCACATGCATGATTTGTAGTGGTTTTTTTTTGCGGGAAAAAAGAGAAAGCAGGTGAGAAAATGGCAGTCGATGCAATTCGTTTATTACAAGAAGCAGAGCAATTTGCGGAAACAAAAAATAAAGAAGCAGAAGCGGATAAAAAACAATTATCAGAAGAAAGATCGCTTCGCTTAAAATCGTTTCAAGAGGAATTGGCCCAACAAGAAGTACAACAAAAAGCGTTGATCAAAGAGAAGATCGCCGCTGAACTGATCCAATCAAAGGAACCTTTATTGGAAAAAACAAAAGCAGAGGTAAAAACACTGCGAACAATTCCTGATTCATTGAAAGAAGAAGCTTTAGCAATAATAATAAATAAGGTTGTGACATAAATGGCAATTGCAAAAATGCAAAAGTTCAGTCTGCTAACCTTTTACGAGCGGAAAGAAGCTGTTTTGTCACAGCTGCAAGACTTTCAAGGTGTAGAATTGCTCGCTTCAGAGAAATATTATGCAACTGAAGAAACGACAGGTGTATTGGCACCTGTACGTGAGGAACAGGCGGAGGAACTTGAAAACCAGTTTGGTCAAGTCAACTGGAGTTTAAATTTTATCGAAGAATATGTACCTAAACAAAGCATGCTGGCGAAATTGCGTCAGCCAATCAAACAATACACCATTCAAGAATTGGCGCACGTCGCCCACACCTATCCATGGCAAGATCTTTGCCAAACCCTTCGTAAACACGACAAACGTCTTCGACTAATCGATCAAGAAAAACGAGATATACTGGCACAGGAAGCAGAGTTATCGATTTGGCAGTATTTTAAAGAACGGCCTAGCGTACTCAATGAGTTGAAGAAGGCGGGCGGACAACTAGGGATGATCCCTAATACAGAAATCGATGCTTTCCTTCAAGAAAGTGAAAAAATGCCGCTCCTCTATGTCGAAACGATTTATCAATCTCAATCAACAGCTTATGTATTGGTTCTGTTTCATAAAGACATCAAAAACAAAGCCAACACCCTTTTGAAAAAAGCAGCTTTCGAGCAATATATCTATCCTTACGACGGAATGCCAGAGGAAGACTTATCGGCTTTAAAAAATAAATCTCAGATCTTATTAGATGAAGAAAACGCAATCAAAGCAACTTTAGAAGCGATGGTGTCAGAACAAGAACAGTTGAACATCGTTGCTGAATATTTAGATGGTGCGATCAAACGGGCGAAAAGCAATGGCTTGTTATTGCGCTCAGCTCATGCAGTATCGATTTCAGGATGGATTCCTGTCGATGCGGCCAAATCACTGGAAGCGCGTATCCAAAAAGGTGCTGCCGGAAACTATTATCTTGAATACCAAGAAGTGATGGAAAAAGAAATCGCAGATGTACCGATATTACTCGAGAATACCCGCTGGATCAAACCATTTGAAGGGCTTGTTCGGATGTACAGCTTACCGCAATACGATGAGCTGGACCCGACACCGTTTATGGCGCCTTTTTATATGGTAGCTTTCGGTATGATGGTGGCTGACTTCGGTTATGGTCTGCTTTTGTTCCTGGCAACATTGATTGGAAAAAAAGTCTTTCATTTGAGCAAAGGACTTGCTGAGAATTTGACATTGTTCCAGTTGTGCTCGATTCCGACGATTATTTGGGGATTGATCTATGGCAATTTCTTTGGTTTTGAGTTTTCATTCCAGTTACTATCTGCCCAAGATGATGTCAATCAAATTTTAGTCCTTTCCGTGATCTTTGGTTACATCCAAATCATGTTCGGATTAGCCTTGAAATTTTATGTACTCTGGAAGAAGAAGGATCAAAAGCTGCAAGCCTTGTTCCAAGCTGGCTCATGGATGGTCTTCCTTGTTAGTGTCGTTTTCGTTGCTTTAGGCATGTTGCTCTTCCCAGATACACCAATGCAAACAATCGGCTTGTTCTTATTGGCAGCAAGTTTATTGGCGGTCGTAGTGGGTGGAAGTTTTGAAGGCAATACATTGGTAGGCAAAATCGGCTCAGGGTTATATGGGTTGATGGATGTCACCAATTATGTAGGCGACCTGATCAGTTATACACGTCTGATGGCTTTGGGTGTAGCTGGCGGTAGTATTGCTTCGGCTTTTAACTTGATCATCAGTTATTTACCAGTACCCGCTCGATTTACAGTCGGTATTTTGCTCTTTGTAGCCTTGCATGGCTTGAACATCTTTTTAAGCTATCTGAGTGCCTATGTGCACGGGATCCGTTTACAGTATTTAGAGTATTTTGGTAAGTTTTTCACCGGAGGCGGACGTGCCTTCGACCCATTTAAATCAAACGAAAAATATGTAGAAGTTATCTCAGATCATGAGATACAGGAGGAAAAGAATGGAAAATTGGATTAGTTTCTTTTATGAATATGGTGGTATTGTTTTTGCAGCTTTAGGTGTGGCAACAGCCACGATCTGCGGTGGGATCGGTTCAACGATCGGTGTCGGTATGACCAGTGAATCGGCAGCCGGATTGATTGCAGAACAACCAGAAAAATTTGGACAAGCGTTGATCTTAGAATTGCTGTCAAGTACCCAAGGATTGTATGGATTCGTTATTTCGTTTATGATCTTCGGACAAATCAGCGGAAGTATCTCACTGGACCGTGGATTGTATCTATTTATCGCTTCTTTACCGATTGCTTTGACAGCGATCGTTGCCGGAAAATGGCAAGGACGTGCGGCGAGTGCAGCGATGCAGATCTTGGCTAAGAAACCAGAACATGTGACCAAAGGAATTATCTTTGTGGCGATGATGGAAACGTATTGTATTTTAGGGTTCGTTATTTCCTTCTTGCTTGTCTTGAATTAAGAGGAGGAAAACATACATGTCTGATATTACAAAATTGACGGATAAAATCAAGGCTGACGCCGAGAAGAAGTACCAGCTTCAAATCAATGAAGCGAAAAAAGAAAATGAAAATCAAGAACGGATTCGTCGCAGGCAGCTAGAAGAAGAATTGGCTGAAAGAATGGCTTTTTATGAAAAAGAAAAACGCGCAGCGATGTTCTTAGAAATTTCTGATGTGCATATCCAATCACGTAACAAAGTTTTGGCAGCCAAACAAGCTGTGTTGGATGAACTGTTTGCAGAAGCGTTGGTACGTTTGAATCAAATGGATACACCAGCGTTTGTTCGTTTTGTGGAAAATGGCATGCAGCAAGCCAATCTTTCCGGCGACATCGACCTAATCTTAGGTGAAAAAACGGCTAATCTTCTAAATGATGCCGCATTGGCAAAATTGCAAGCATCCGTTACCAATGGACAATTACATGTTGCAGCAAAAAAATTGCCCCACAAAGGCGGCTTTTTACTGCGTCAAGAGGCGATCGAATTGAATTTTACATTCGATGCATTGCTTGATGCCAACAAAGAAGAATTGAGCAATACATTACTGCAAATGATTTTTGAACAGTAAGTAGGTGGAATAAGATGAATGACATCAAATACAACACCCTCAATACACGGATCCGCACCTATGAGTCGCAACTATTTGATCGAACCCGCTATGAGCGCATGCTGAATGCGCAATCGGCAGAGGAGATTTATGGGATGCTCCAAGAAACTGTATACGGTGATTTTATCAATGAGGATGACCGTGTCCACGATTTTGAACAAGTGTTGACGGCAGAACTGAAGCGTGTTTATGAAAACATGTATCGCTTAGCGCCAGATCGCAGGATCATTGATTATTTTGCTTTAAAATACGATTACCAAAATTTGAAAGTACTGGTCAAGGCCAGTTATATGCAAGCTGATTTTTCTTCATTTTTGGTACCCATCGGGACGCAACCGTTAGCCGTCTTGAAAGAGTTGGTGGCGACAAGAAAAAGCAATCAAGTCGCTTCAGAAATGGTGGCGTGTATTGAAGAGGTCTATTCCTATATCGAAAATTATCATGAAGTACAATCGATCGATATTATTTTCGACAATCATTATTGGGCGCATTTATGGGCATTAGGCAAGGATTATGAAGATGAAGTTTTGCAAAAGCTGATCAAGAGACAAATCGATATCTTCAATATTTCAACGGTCTTGCGCAGTTATGCCATGAAGCGAAAACGCGGGTTTATCAGTGCCGTCCTCGCAGACAATGGCAGCTTGCCGGCGGAGGAGCTATTGACGGAGATCACGACTTCATTAGAAGCATTTGTTGCCTATTTGCAAAATACACCGTATAAAGTATTGATCAACGCGAGTTACGAAGAGTTGATTGAAAAGAAAACCTTGAATACATTTGATTTACGCAAAGACAATTTCTTGATGGGAAAGTTAAAAGAACAAAAAATCGTCCCCTTTGGGCCAGCGGCATTGATTGGCTATTTGTATGCAAAAGAAATCGAAAGCAAAAATTTGCGGATTCTCTTGATTGGCAAAATCAATAAAGTACCAGAGGAGATTTTAAGAAGTCGGGTGCGTGATAGTTATGAATAAAAAAATTGCAATGATGGGTGGGAAAAACTCGATTCTACCGTTCAAGGGACTAGGAATCGATATCTATCCAGTGGACGATCTGGAACAAGCGGCCCAGCAATTAGAAGAAATGGCTGAAGCGTATGGTGTGATTTTTCTCACGGAGCGTTTGATCGAGCAATTAGAATCAATCGTTCGCCGTTTTGAAGAAATGCCGACACCCGCGATCATTCCGATCCCCAGCAGTACTGGCAGCTTAGGAATCGGTATGGCAAGGATTCAGCAAAATGTAGAAAAGGCTGTAGGAATGAATATTTTAGATTCCTAACAGACCAGCTAGCCAGCTAGGAGGAATGAATGTGGCATTTGGCACTATTGAAAAAGTTTCGGGACCATTGGTCACCGCCTCAGGATTAAGCGGAGCAAAAATCCACGAAATATGCAAAGTCAGCGAAAAAGGGCTGATCGGAGAGATCATTGAAATCAAAAAAGGTCTGGTTTCGATCCAGGTCTATGAAGAAACGGCTGGGATTGGTCCAGGAGAACCGGTAGAAACGACTGGGGCACCCTTATCAGTCGAATTGGCACCAGGGTTATTGGCACAGATGTTTGATGGGATCCAACGTCCATTAGATACGTTTATGAGTCAAACAGAAAGTGATTTTTTGGAACGTGGCGTGACGATCGATCCATTGAATCGACAAAAGAAATGGACTTTTGTGCCGCAAGTTCAAGTTGGTGATGACGTACAAGCAGGAGATATCATCGGCTTGGTGCAAGAAACATCGGTCATTGAGCACAAAATCATGGTTCCACCCGGAAAAAGTGGCAAGGTGACAGAAGTCATGGTAGGAAACTTTGCCATAACCGAAGTGATCTGCCGGTTGGATACAGCTGAAGGTGAAACAGCATTAACTATGGTCCAAAAATGGCCCGTACGAAAACCGCGTCCGGTGTCCACGAAATTAAATCCAGGAGAGCCGCTAGTTACAGGACAACGGGTCATCGATACGTTCTTCCCTGTTGCAAAAGGTGGATCTGCGGCAGTACCAGGCCCATTTGGTGCGGGAAAAACTGTGGTACAACATCAAATCGCCAAATGGTCTGATGTGGATATCGTGGTCTATGTAGGTTGTGGCGAACGTGGCAATGAGATGCGTGATGTCATGAATGAATTTCCTGAGTTGATCGATCCCAATACCGGGGAGTCGATCATGGAACGGACAGTTTTGATTGCAAACACCTCGAATATGCCAGTAGCTGCGCGAGAAGCGTCGATCTATACAGGGATCACGATCGCGGAATACTACCGGGACATGGGTTATAGCGTGGCGATCATGGCTGATTCAACTTCACGTTGGGCAGAAGCTTTGCGGGAGATGAGCGGACGTCTGCAAGAGATTCCTGGGGATGAAGGCTATCCAGCGTACTTAGGCAGCAGAATCGCAGAGTATTATGAGCGCGCAGGGCGTTTCCAAACATTAGGCACGCAACCTAGAGAAGGCAGTATCACCGCCATCGGTGCAGTTTCGCCGGCTGGGGGAGATATTTCTGAACCTGTCACGCAAAATACATTGCGTATTGTTAAAGTGTTCTGGGCGCTAGACAGCACATTGGCCCAAAAACGTCATTTTCCATCCATCAATTGGATGAACTCCTACTCTTTGTATGAGGATCAAATCAATACCTATCTGAATCAATTGTTGAGCAGTCGTTGGTCTGAGTTGGTCAATGAGGCGATGTCTATCTTACAAGAGGAAAGTCGTTTAGATGAGATCGTTCAGTTGGTAGGGATGGACTCTCTTTCGCAAAAAGACCGATTGACGATGATGACAGCACGTTCTTTACGGCAGGACTATTTACAGCAAAATGCCTTTGATGATGTCGATACATATACTTCTCGAACCAAACAATTCAAGATGTTAGACAATATTTTGCTGTTTGATGCGCAAGCCAAGCGGGCCTTGCAATTAGGGGCTTATCTTGATGAGATCATCAAAGGAACTGTGGATTTGCGTGAGCGAATTGCCCGCAGCAAATACGTACCTGAAGAAGAATTGAACCGAATAGACAAAGTCAAAGAAGACATCAAAGAAATCATGCAAAAAATCATTGAAACTGGAGGTGTTCATTGATGTTAAAAGAATATCGTTCAGTTTCCGAAATTGCTGGACCGTTGATGGTGGTTGAAAACGTCAAGGGCGTCAAATTTGACGAACTAGTAGAAGTTCGGATGGATTCTGGCGAAATCCGTCAGGGTCAAGTATTGGAAGTTAGTGATGATAAAGCGGTTGTTCAGATTTTCGAAGGAACCAGTAATTTGAGTGCGGAAGAGAGCAAAGTGCGTTTCTTAGGCAATGGATTGACATTAGGTGTTTCCCTAGATATGCTCGGCCGGGTATTTGACGGTATCGGAAAACCCAAAGACAATGGCCCAAGGATTTTACCTGAAAAACGCTTGGATGTGAATGGAGAAGCCATCAATCCAATGGCACGGGACTTTCCAGATGAGTTTATTCAGACGGGCATCTCTACCATTGATCATTTAAATACATTGGTGCGTGGCCAAAAACTGCCGATTTTTTCTGCTTCTGGCTTACCCCATAAAGAAATCGCAGCCCAAATTGCACGCCAAGCAACGGTACCAAGTCAAGAAGGCAACTTTGCGATCGTTTTTGCTGCTATTGGTATTCCATTCGAAGAAGCTGAGTTTTTTGTTGATGAATTCCGTCAAACAGGGGCTTTGGATCGCTCGGTCCTATTTATGAATTTGGCCAATGATCCAGCCATTGAACGGATCGCAACGCCTAAAATGGCGCTGACAGCAGCTGAATATTTGGCATTTGAAAAAGGCATGCATGTGTTAGTGATCATGACAGATATGACCAATTACTGTGAGGCCCTAAGAGAAATCTCTGCTGCTCGTAGAGAAGTGCCTGGACGCCGAGGATATCCCGGCTATCTGTACACTAATTTGGCGACCTTATATGAGCGGGCTGGACGTTTGACAGGGAAAGAGGGATCTGTCACCCAGATTCCTATCCTGACTATGCCTGATGGAGATAAGACCCATCCTATCCCTGATTTGACTGGTTATATCACAGAAGGGCAGATCATTTTATCTCGTGATCTTTATAAGCGCAATATCAACCCGCCAGTGGATATACTGCCGAGTTTATCACGGCTGAAAGACAAGGGGACTGGTGAGGGCAAGACCCGTGGGGATCATGCAGCAACGATGAACCAAATCTATGCAGCCTATTCTGATGGAAAAGCGGCGAAGGAATTATCGATCGTTTTAGGAGAATCTGCATTGTCTGATATGGACAAAAAATATGCCCGCTTTGCAGATCTATTTGAAAAAGAATATGTCAATCAAGGATTTGAAACCAATCGAACGATTGAAGAAACATTAGATTTAGGCTGGAAACTTTTGGCCACATTACCGAAACAAGAATTGAGCCGTATCAAGGAAGAATATATCGACGCCTATTATCCCAGCACCGAGGATGTGAATGCTTAATGGCGATTTTGAATGTCAATCCTACGCGTATGGAGTTGAGTCGTTTAAGAAAGCGGCTGACCACAGCAACGCGAGGACACAAATTATTAAAGGACAAACAAGATGAACTGGTCCGCCAATTCATTCAGCTAGTTAAGAAGAATCAGGCGCTGCGCCAAGAGATGGAGGCAGCCTTGCAAGCGGGAATGGCCGAATATGTTTTGGCCTCCAGCAGTATTCCAGATGTCGTGCTGCAAGAAGCCTTTATGATTCCTTTAAACAAGGTGACATTAGATATACAAAGCCGTACGATCATGAATATGGATGTACCGGTGCTGAATCCAGTCTATGAAGATGAAACAACCGATGATGATTTTTCTTACGGATTTGTCAGCACTACGAGTGAATTGGATCTTTCTTTGTCCCATTTGGATCAAATGCTGCCAGTGATGTTGCAATTGGCTGAGATCGAGAAAACGTGTCAATTGATGGCCAATGAGATTGAACGGACGCGACGTCGTGTGAATGCGTTGGAATATATGACGATCCCTAAATTAACGGAAACGATCCAATATATTGAAAGCAATCTGGCTGAAGATGAGCGGGCGACATTGACGCGCTTGATGAAAGTCACAGATATCATTGCCGAGAATGAAGCCGATCAATCCTATTAAAAAAAGACGTTTTACCAACCATTGATTTGGCTGGTAAAGCGTCTTTTTTATTAGGCGTTCAATAATAGTTGATCATCTTTCAATTCAGCACCGCTATTTTGATGGAACATCTCCATCAATTCTGGTACCGTTAAGTGTTGCTTTTGTTCGCCAGCAATATCCACAACGATTTCCCCTTGATGCAGCATGACTAAGCGGTTGCCATAGCGAATGGCATCTTCCATATCATGGGTGACCATGAAAGCCGTCAATTGCTGGGTCCGAATCAATTGATCCGTCAACGCCATAACTGTCAAAGATGTTTGCGGGTCCAATGCCGCAGTATGTTCGTCTAGTAAAATCAATTTAGGTTGCTGCAAGGTCGCCATTAACAACGTGATCGCTTGCCGTTGACCACCAGATAGTAGACCAATCTCAGTTGTCAGCCGATTTTCCAAACCGAGATTTAGGCTAGCCAATTTTTCTTGGAAGAACGCGCGGTTCTTGCTTTTCACGCCAGTTGAAAAACCGCGTGCCTGACCTCGTTTGTAAGCCAGAGCCAAATTCTCCTCCACAGTCAAACGAACCGCGGTACCCATACGAGGATCTTGAAAAACACGGCTGATTGCTTTTGACCGTTTTGTTACTGATAACCGCGTGATATCTTTACCGTCTAATGTAATTCGACCTTGATTGGTTGGGATCGTCCCTGCGATACTATTCAACAGGGTCGATTTTCCGGCACCATTTCCCCCAATAATCGTAATGAAATCACCATGGTTCATGGTAAGATCGATTCCTTTTAGCACATGGTTTTCATTGATTGTTCCTTTTTCAAAGGTTTGATGTAATTGATCAATCGTTAAAACAGGCTGTGTCATGATTGACCTCCTTTTGGTTTGGGCCCTATTTTTTGTAAGCCGAGTTTTGTACGCAGTTGAGGCAATGACAGACAAATGACCAAAACGATCGCTGAAGCCAATTTGATATCATTCGCTTCGACATTAAACTCAAAGACAACGGCCAAAATGAAGCGATAGATGATCGCACCGATCACGACGGTGATCAAGCGAATAAGTAATGATTTGTTTGCAAAAAGCACTTCAGCGATAATGATCGAAGCAAGACCGATCACGATCGTTCCGATGCCGGAGTTCAAATCGGCAAAGCCGTTGTTTTGCGCCAGTAAAGCACCGGAAAGTGCAATACAGCCATTAGAGATCATATAACCGATGATCTTCATATTGTCAGTGTTGATACCGTTGGCTTCGCTCATAGCCAAGTTATCGCCGGTCGCCCGCAGGGCCAATCCTATTTCTGTTCTGAAGAAAAGAAATAGGAGAAGAATCACGATGGCAGCAAATAGAAATCCTGCGATGATCACCGCATTGTTCTTAACAAATCCCATGTCTTGAAAAATAGTAAAGACTGTTTTTTGTCCCAATAGGGCAATATTTGGTGCCCCCATTACACGGTTTGTGATCGAATAAAGACCAGTCATCGTGATGATCCCAGCTAAAAGGGCGGGAATCTTTAGTTTTGTGTGCAGCAGTCCGGAAACCAGACCCGCCAAAAGTCCGCCGCAAAAACCGAACAAACTTGCAATAATTGGCGAGTATCCATTTGTGATACTGATTGCGGCGATTCCTGCCCCCAAAGGAAAACTCCCTTCAGCAGTCAAATCAGCGATATCTAAAATTCGGAAGGTGAGGTAGACACCAATCGCCAACAATGCCCAAAGGACACCTTGAGAAGTTGCGGATTGGAGCAAGACCAAGAACGTGTTTAACAAATTCATATTGTTTCCTCAAATCTATGGTTTAATTTTTATTCTGGAGCCACGATACTGGCAGGATCGATGCCTAGCGCTTCAGCCATTTCATCGTTGACCACCAATTCTAAGTTTTCAGCTGTTTCGACAGGTGTTGTTGCAGGTTCAGCATCGCCATCTAAAATTTTGGCAGCGAGTTTACCCGTTTGGATACCTAGTGATTTATAATCAATGCCATAAGTTGCAAGGGCACCATCATTGACTTGATCAACAGAACCCGCAACGATTGGTGTTTTGGTTTCTTTGGCTACTTCTCCAACAATGGCTGCAGCAGATGCAAAGGTATTGTCGGTTGGCACATAAATGCCATCGACATCTTTGGCTAAACTTGTGGTAACTTGTTGGACATCATTTGTTGTGTTGGCCGTTAATACCTTAACCTCAAGGCCTGCTTCTTTCAGGGCCGCTTCCGCAAGATCGGCTTGGATTTTAGAGTTGGCTTCACCAGCGTTATACATAACACCAATCGTTTTGGCGTCAGGAACGATGCTTAATAGAAGCGCGATTTGTTGTTCGATTGGCACCATATCAGAAGTACCTGTGATGTTGCGTCCGGGTACGTCATTTGAATCCGCCAATTTTGCTTCAACGAGATCTGTGACAGCTGTTACGATGATTGGGACGTCTGTTGTTTCATTTGCCAATGAAACAGCAGCAGGTGTTGCAATCCCTAACAGTAGATCCGGATCACCTTTCAACAATTTTTCGCTCATACTTTTTAGATTGTCTTGACTGTTTTGGGCATTTTGATAGTCAAATGTCACATTTTCACCTTCAGTATAACCAGCCTCAGCCAAACCTTCTTTAAATCCTTCATACGCAGCATCTAGTGAGCCATGCTCGACTAATTGCAAGACACCGACGGTCTTCATATTGTCATCTCCAGATGATTCGTTGCTTCCGTCTCCGCAGGCAGCCAATGCAAGTACGCTCGCTGCTAAAATTCCTGATGTGATCCACCTTTTCATGTTCATGATGATTCCTCCTAAAATGTTCTTTTTTCTTTTTTAGCATGACCTGAACAAAAAAATCCATTCAGACAATCGTCTAAATGGATGTGAACATACCAGTAAGAATGACATTCATGGCAACCATTTAGAAGAATTTCTACATGGCTGCATGTTCAAGTTAAAATGCTTTAGCCATCATAGATACAAACAAAAATCGTTTTTTGGTTTGCATCCATAATGAATATGAATACAAACTATCTAAAGTAGCTAAAGTAAAAACTATTCAGTTGTGGGGTACGGGTTGATAATAACATCGCTTGTTCCTCCAAACTTGAATTGTTTATAGTATAGTCAAAAAAAAGAAGGCTGTCAACGGGAAATAGCAATTTTCTGAAAATTTTGGAATAACAGTTTGTTTCGCTCCTTTTTTTGTTAGCGGTTTAGAAGGCTAGGTATACATAAAAAAAAACCTTGATCCAACAAGTGTTTATGCTTGTTGGAAATCAAAGGTTTATCAATAATTATTCATTCGATTCCTTATAATAACGAATTGTATCTCTAATTTCTTGGATGCTATACAGTAAATCATCATTGAACGTCTTATTCACATCCACATCTATTTTTTCATCAAATAATTGTTCATATTCCTCAATGGATAATTTTTGACGGGCATCGAGCAATGCTTCATGGCCTTGTTTGTTCAATTGTTGTTGATAACCTTTGACCAAGCGGCCGCTAAAAAATTCAGCGACGGCACCAGAGCCATAACTGAAAAGACCGATCCGATCATTTTCATTGAGGATCGTTGCGTTTTCGATCAATGAAATCAAGCCCAGATACAAAGAGCCGGTATAGAGATTGCCTACGCGGCGGCTATATGTGATTGATTCCTCATAACGAGCCAACAACCGGTCTTGTTGTGCTGGCTCATCAGATTCGAAGCCAGCCAATAAGGCTTTTTTGCCCATTTTTGTGTAAGGAATATGGAAGCAGATTGCTGCATAATCAGCAGCTGTTCGTTTGTTTCTGCGGCAGTTTTCTTGCCAAACTTGTTTGAAGGAATTGATATAGACTTCATTTGATAGATGACCATCTACCATTGGATATTGGTGGCCGACTGGCCGCCAAAAATCATAAATATCTTGTGTCAGCATGACATTGTCATCCTCCAAGGTCAGGATCCGCGGATCCGCAGTAATCAAGAGCGCAACGGCACCTGCGCCTTGCGTTGGTTCACCGCCTGAGGCTAAGCCATATCGCGCAATGTCTGAAGCAACGACTAAAACTTTACTTTCTGGATTGGCCTGGATATGATTTTTTGCAAACTGTATACCCGCAGTTGCACCATAACAAGCTTCTTTGATTTCAAATGAACGGGCGAAAGGTTGGACACCTAACAATCGATGCAAGATGACAGCAGATGCTTTTGATTCATCAATGCCAGTTTCAGTCCCTACGATCACCATATCGATCGCAGCTAGATCTTCTGCAGTCAATAAAGGCTGAGCTGCATGCATCGCAAATGTAACGATATCTTGCGTCATTTTGCTGACAGCCATTTGGTCTTGCCCAATACCGATCGTGAATTTGTTTGGATCCACGTCTCTGGCATGAGCCAAATCAACCATATCTATATATTGAGGTGGAACAAAAAAATTAAGTTTATCTATACCAACGTTCATCTTGACGCTCCTTTATGTTCTTCGCGTTATTTTCTCACTCTCTTTAAGTTATCACATTTTGTGAAAAAATAAAAAAAGAATTGATTAGAATTTAAACTTTATTAAAGAATCGAAAAAAGCCAACAGGATGGCGGCTGAGGTATTCTTTTTTCGCGCATTTAATGATATATTGCAAGAGGAGGTGACGTACGTGGAAGAAGTTGTCATAATCGACGCAATTAGAACGCCAATTGGCAAATACCATGGGTCATTAAAAGAATATTCAGCAGTGGCTTTAGGTACGATTGCTGCTAAAGCAATCCTAGCGCGTAACCAAGGGATGCAAGATCAAATTGATCAAGTAGTCATTGGCAATGTGTTGCAAGCTGGGAATGGACAAAATCCTGGCAGACAAGTCGCACTTAAAAGCGGTTTATCTGCGGAGATCCCGGCCTCAACGATCAATGAAGTATGTGGTTCAGGCATGAAGGCAATGTTGATGGGGATGGAACAAATTCAACTCAACAAAGCTTCGGTCGTTTTGACCGGCGGGATCGAAAGCATGACCAATGCGCCGTTATTTAGTTTCTATGATAAAGCAGAAAATCAGTATTCAAAACCGGTATCAACCATGATGCATGATGGGCTAACGGATGCTTTCAGCAGTCAACCGATGGGACTGACCGCTGAAAATGTAGCTCAGAGATACAGCGTCTCTCGTGAAGAACAAGATGCATATGCGTATGCTTCACAAATGAAAGCAGTTGCTGCCCAAAAAGCCAACAAATTTATCAAAGAAATCGTGCCTTTACCGAAGGAAGATGGGCTTGTTACGCAAGATGAAGGCATTCGGCCTGGAACGACCATCGATAAACTGGCTGAATTAAAAACCGTCTTCAAAGAAAATGGCACGGTGACTGCGGGCAACGCCTCAACAATCAATGATGGTGCGGCGATGGTGTTGTTGGCCTCTAAATCCTATTGTGAAGCCCATCAAATTCCTTATCTAGCGATCGTCAAAGGCATCGTAGAAGTGGGCTTTGATCCAGAGATCATGGGCATTTCACCAATCAAGGCAATCAGCAAATTATTAGAAGAACAGAAAGTCTCAATGCAAGATATTGCTATTTTTGAGATCAACGAAGCTTTTGCAGCCTCTTCGATCGTTGTTGAAAGAGAGCTTGGGTTAGATCCAAATAAAGTCAATCGCTACGGCGGGGGCATTTCGTTGGGGCATGCGATAGGGGCCACAGGTGCACGAATTGCGACAACATTGGCCTATCAATTGCAAGACACCCAACAAAAATGGGGTGTTGCATCTTTATGTGTCGGCGGTGGGCTTGGATTGGCGATGTTGTTAGAAAACCCAGCCGCAGATCGTCAGCCAGCACATGATTCGTCAAAAAAAAAAGCCAAGTTTTACACCTTAAGTCCTGAGCAGCGTCTTGAACAACTGGTTGATGACCAACGGATCACATCGGAAGAACAAGCGATTTTCAAGTCAATGGCATTAAGCACTGATCTTGCCAATAACTTGATCGAAAATCAAATCAGTGAAGTCGAAATCCCATTGGGCGTAGGCATGAATCTGAAAGTAGACGGGAAAACTTACACAGTGCCGTTGGCAACAGAGGAACCATCGGTGATTGCTGCGATGAGCAATGGTGCAAGGATGGCAGGCGAGATTGTCACTACGGCAGAAGAACGGTTATTGCGGGGACAAATCGTTTTGATGGATGTCCAGGATATTGCAAAGGTTGCCGCCCAAATCGAACAAGCCGAAGCAGCCATCTTCAAAACTGCGGAAGAAAGCTACCCATCGATCGTCAAACGAGGCGGCGGGCTGCGGCGAATAGCGCACCGGGCTTTTCTGGCTGCTGACTCAGGGTTAGATACCAATTATATCTCCCTTGATTTACTGGTGGATGTCAAAGATGCCATGGGTGCCAACATCATCAATACGATTTTAGAAGGTGTGACGTCCAATCTACGCACTTGGTTTCCCGATGTGGAGATTTTGTTTAGTATTCTGACAAATTATGCGACCGAATCATTGGTAACAGCGACGTGTGTCGTGCCATTTTCTGTTTTGTCTAAAATAGGCGATGGCGCCGCGATTGCAACGAAAATTTGTCATGCTTCAGACTTCGCCCAACTGGATCCTTACCGAGCTGCGACCCACAACAAAGGAATCATGAATGGGGTAGAGGCACTGATTTTGGCTACCGGAAATGACACAAGAGCTGTATCTGCTGCTTGTCATACCTATGCAGCAAGAAGCGGGCAAACCCGTGGACTGGCCACTTGGCATATCGAAGACGGGCAGCTGGTAGGAGAAATCACTTTGCCATTGGCTATTGCAACAGTTGGGGGAGCGACCCGTATTTTGCCTAAAGCAACTGCTGCCTTGGCATTGAGTGGCGTGAAGTCAGCTGCTGAACTCGCATCAGTAGCAGCAGCCATTGGCTTGGTGCAAAATTTGGCTGCCTTGCGGGCACTTGTCGCTGAAGGAATCCAACAAGGGCATATGCGTATGCAAGCAAGAGCCTTAGCAATCGCTGTAGGGGCTGCTGGGACAGAGATCGATACTGTGGCGCAGGCCTTGTCAGGAGAAAAGATGGATCAAGCCAAAGCATTGTCGCTTCTTGAACAGCTGCGAGGACAATCAATCACATAAAAAATACCCGAACCAATTTTGGTTCGGGTGTTTTTGTATCGCGTGATTAACGTTGATCGAGTGAAGTAGCTGCGTATGCTTCAATCAAAGGAATCACATCTAATTTGATTTTATATTTGCGTTCCAAAGCAGGCAGGATCTCAAATTGACCAACCGCATCTTCGGCAATCGTGGCTAAAATACGTTGTTCTTTAGGGGTTGCTTCCACAACAGTGGCTTCACCATTGGTTTTTTGCACACTGAATTTAGGAAAGGCAGCAATTTTTTCTGAAAAATCAGCAAATGTCAGGCCGGCGGATGCAGGTTGTTGCGGGTCTAACCCTTGACTTGCTGTGGAGGACGCATCCATGACAGGTTCAGTTGTTTTCGCTTCTGATGCGTGCTTTTCTTGTGTCGTGTCAGTGTCATCAGCAGGTTGCGCAGCAGCTGGCACCCAGTAAGCGGCAATTTCGTCAACTAAGTTATCACTAAAACGATCCAATAGACCAGCTTCTTGGCGTTGGATCCGTTTGACTACGATTTTGAAATTTTCATCTAAAGGTACAGCGATTTTTTGCTCTTTCGTGGTGTCTTTCAACAACTCAATCAATAATTCGTCTTGATTTTTTGGATTGATATAAACAGTTGTTGGCAAGTCATGATTGGCAGCCGTTTTGCTTTCGATAGCAGCAAATAGCTGCTGACGCGCCGTTTCATAAGAAGGGCGGAATTGTTGTTTCAATTTAGCTAATTGTTTCTTTTTCATAATCTTCTCCTCTCGATCACTATCGATTATAAGGAAAATTGATGCAAATGAACAGAGATTATCATGAAAAAATCAAAAAACTTTACTTTATCGGTGAAAAAACACCTCGTCAGTCAAGCTGATGAGGTGTTTTGCTGAAAGTGTCGGTATGCTGATATTTGGGCATCAACACCAATAAATCTGTTGTACCTTGAGCCACCTACATCCCTTGCCAAACAAAGTAAGAAGGATTGGCACCCAATTGTTCTTGCAGCATGTGCTGATACTCCTTTTCAGTCCATTGCCGCGCAGGAAAATGCTGCAGCTTGTCTGGATAGATCAAGAAAACAAAATCTGGATGAAAGGCTTGTTTCACAGCTTGCGGTAATGTATCTAAATCGCGTCTCGCCATAAGTGCTCCTTCTCTTTCTTGTTAGAACCCTGTGGTATCTGGATTGGATGCTTTGCCGACAACGCCATCGAGTTGATCGATGGTCTGCAGATCTTCTGGAGATAGTTCAAAATCAAAAACAGCTAAGTTTTCTTCGATCCGACTAGGTGTGACTGATTTTGGTAAAGGCAAGAAACCGTGCTGCAAAGACCAGCGTAAAGCAATTTGGGCAATCGTTTTGTTATATTTTGCCGCTAGTTCTTTCATTTCCGGTACATCAAAAATTTTTCCAGTACCTAGTGGGCTGTAAGCTTCCAATAAAATATCATGCGCTTGGCAGTATTGGACAACCTCCGGCTGTAATTCACCTGGTGCTAAGAAAATTTGGTTGACCATTGGAAAAACGGTGGCGGTTTTTTTCAATTCTTCTAAATGGTGGGGCAAGAAATTGCTGACACCGATCGCTTTGATTTTGCCGGCTTCGTATAACTCTTCAAAAGCACGCCATGATTCAGCATTGGCTGTTTGCCAGTTTTCGCGAAAGGCGACTGGGTTTGGCCAATGGATCAAGAATAGATCAACATAGTCTGTTTGCAGTTTTTCCAAAGATTCCGCAAAGGAAGACATCACCAAATCATAGGAATGATTGCCATTCCACAATTTGGTTGTCAAAAAAATCTCTTCTCGAGGAATGCCGCTTTCTTTGATGGCTTGACCAACGCTGGCTTCATTTTTGTAGCCTTGTGCGGTGTCAATATGACGATACCCTGCTGCAAGGGCTTTTTTGACAGAATCGACGGCCACCTCGCCATTAGGTGTCTGCCAAGTGCCAAATCCTAGTTCCGGAATAGTGACATTGTTTGATAATGTGTAATTGTTCATCTTTTCTCCTCCTATTTGTTGGTATCTTAAGTGTAGCAGAGGTATCGTCATTTTCCAACGGAAGCAACTTTGATTTCCAAGCAGCTCTTGATTTATTTTACAGATTTACTTGTCAGTGCCGCACTTTTTTTTGTACACTAGACAAATGGATAAGGAGCGATAACAATGGATATATACTTAAAGCATGCAATTTTACATATTGTCGATCGGCAAACAGGTGATCCGGTTTTTTCTCAAGTCGAGTTAGATTTGACCACTGAATATGTACGAGATTATTTGACCAAAAAAATTCAGAAATTAGCTAACCTGCAAACAAAGACAGGAAAATTGGTTGAAACATCAGCAATCGCTGAGTTGGTCAAATCAGCAGAAGCCAATTTCGCTGCTGCTAGTGAAGGAATCGTGCAACGCTGGTATGACGCATACAAAGAAAGCGAAGATGCGCCGAGTTGCGATGCATTCGTGGTGCTGTATGAATTAGATACCCAGATGCAAGTTGCATTTTTGAAAGTCAATTACCAAGATGGCTATACCCATTTTATCGACAATGGAGAAGCGGGGATCGAAAATACATTGATTCTTCATCGGGCAATTTTGGCAGGGAAAACCCAAAAAGCCGATGAGGGGATCACGATCGATGTTCATAACTTGACCTTTGAGTTGATTGAGAAAAAATATAGTTTTTCTGGGGAAAAGCAATGGTATTTTTCAACAAAAGTCATTGAAGCAGAACCCTTGCCGTCTTTAGAAGAAAATGTCAAAGTCATCAAAAAAGTTGCTGAAAAGATTGGCCAAAAATTTGAGACCCCGTCTTACCATGTCGTCGCAGATTTGAAAGAAGCAGTCTATGATACGATTGAAGAATCAGGCCATATCGATGTGCAAGAAATCGCTGAGAAAGTGTTTAAAGATAATATTACGGCCCAAATGAGCTTTAAGGAAGAAGTCACAGAAAAAGGATTTGTCGATCAAGCACCGATGTTAAGAGATGTCCGTGAGATTTCTGAGAAAAAGTTCGGCAAACAAAAATTGAAATTATCCAATGGAATTGAATTGATCGTGCCGTTAGATGTTTACCGTGATCCCAATTTGATTGAATTTATCAACAATCCAGACGGAACGATCTCGGTTACCATCAAAAATGTCGAAGAAGTGATTAACCGTATGTAAAAAAAACTGCGTTTAGGCCATTCAATAGATGGTCTAAATGCAGTTTTTGCCTTACTCTGTGATGTTCGTCAAGGCTTTTTTCGGTACTTCCTCAGCTGTCACTTCTTCCCAGCGCATAACACCTTTATTGGGATTAACGATCAGTTTTAAATAGGCGCCTTCTTTCAAAGGGGTGGACCGATATTCCGCCATCTCAACGACTTTCTTTTCGCCATCATCATTATAAGCCGTTTGTTCATAGCGATAGATGTCATTGACAACACCGTCATCAGAGATATCCGTATCGTGTTCTCCACTTGATGTGATCTGCGTATAGTAGGCGGTGCCGCCATAATAATAGTGGTACGTGAATAGAGAGCCGCCAATGAAGATGGCAACGACCAATATGCTGGCTAATATTTTTTTCACCGAAATTCACCTCATTATCTATTATTCATTAGGAGGATCAATACGTCCAATCTTTAAGAAAAACAAAAGAAAAACTTAGGGTTTAGCCTGTGATGCGTCTTTCTTGACTTTGACTAATTTTGACCTATAATGGAGATAGCTTCAAACTTACAAAAGATAAGTAAACGGCTTTTGATGAAGCACAATCATTTGAATCGAGTCAATGGGACTCATTTCTCTAGGAGGGGAAATTATGGCAAAACAACATTATGATCGGTCCAAACCACATGTCAATATCGGCACGATTGGCCACGTCGATCACGGAAAAACGACATTGACAGCTGCAATCACTACGGTGCTGGGGAAGAAAGGACTTGCCAATCCGCAAGATTATGCAAGTATCGATGCGGCCCCAGAGGAACGAGAACGTGGCATTACGATCAACACGGCGCACGTAGAGTATGAAACGGAAAAACGCCACTATGCCCATATCGATGCACCAGGACATGCGGATTATGTCAAAAATATGATCACGGGTGCTGCGCAAATGGACGGCGCCATCTTGGTAGTCTCCGCGACAGACGGGCCTATGCCGCAAACGAGAGAACATATTTTGTTGTCACGACAAGTGGGTGTCAAACATTTGATCGTTTTCTTAAATAAAATCGATTTGGTCGATGACGACGAATTGATTGATCTTGTGGAAATGGAAGTTCGAGAATTACTGAATGAATATGATTTTCCAGGTGACGATATACCAGTGATCAAAGGATCGGCTTTAAAGGCACTTCAGGGAGATGCCGAAGCAGAACAAGCGATTCTTACGTTGATGGATACAGTTGATGACTATATTCCAACACCTGAACGGGATACAGACAAACCGTTGCTTTTGCCAATCGAAGATGTCTTTTCGATTACCGGTCGTGGGACTGTGGCTTCTGGGCGTATTGATCGAGGTATGGTCAAAGTCGGCGATGAAGTTGAAATCGTTGGGATTAAACCAGAAACCCATAAAGCAATTGTGACTGGTGTGGAAATGTTCCGTAAAACAATGGATTTTGGAGAAGCTGGGGACAATGTAGGTGTATTGTTGCGGGGGATCACGCGGGATGAGATCGAACGAGGACAAGTCTTGGCAAAACCAGGATCGATCACACCTCATACGACATTCCAAGCAGAAGTCTATGTATTGACGAAAGAAGAAGGTGGCCGTCATACGCCGTTCTTCAATAATTACCGCCCACAATTTTATTTCCGTACGACTGATGTGACTGGCAATATTACGTTGCCTGAAGGAACAGAAATGGTGATGCCGGGAGATAACGTGACGATCGATGTGGCATTGATCCATCCGATTGCTGTTGAAAACGGCACGACCTTTTCGATTCGCGAAGGTGGCCGAACAGTCGGTTCTGGTATCGTAACTGCGATCGAAAAATAAGTTTTTTTATCAGTGTTTCCGGACTTTCGGGAGCACTGTTTTTGATTGCAGCAGTTTTCTCAAACGAATATAGACAAACACTGTCTTGTTTTTTTCTAAATAATCTTGTGATTTTATTAAGTATTTTTGGCAGAATAAAAAGTGCTAGTCACTTATAAAAATTCATAGTACGATAGATGCTGAATCACAAAAAGATAGGATGTATTTGATGAAAAAAATTCGACGTTTCCTTAAAGTGATGCTGGCAGGGATCTTACTTTTAGTGGTATGTGCTGCCTTGTTTTGGGGCTATCGCAACTACACAGCATTAAAGCAGGTCTATACGTATGAAGCACTGATTACACAAGAAGCAGCTGACAATGACATATCTGAATACAGTTCTTTGGCATTGGCGATCATGTTGACTGAATCAAAAGGACAAGGCGATGATCCCATGCAAAGCTCGGAGAGTGTGTATGGGCAGCAAAATCAATTTGATTCACCTGAAGAAAGTATTGCGCAAGGTGTTGCCTACTTGGCAGAGTTGATAGATAAAGCAGAGCAGCAAGGCTGTGATTTGTGGACAGCTGTCCAAGCGTACAATTTTGGCACAGATTATATCGATTATGTTGCTGAAAATGGTGGTCAAAATACATTGCAGTTAGCTGAGTCCTATTCGAAAGAAGTGTTGTCGCCGCTGTTAGGCAACGATGACCAAGAAATGTATCGCTACTGGGGGATTCAGTCTTTCTTTTATAATGGCGGTTATTTGTACCATAATGGCGGGAATTTATTTTATGCCGATCTAGTCAAGATGAATCAATGGAAAGTCACAGCAACTGCGCGTTTCTTTGATTGAGTAGACTGAATGAAAATAAAGTGAAAATACTTGAAATTTAAATTGGATATGGTACACTCATTATGAGTGATTCCGTCTAATTATTTATCGCACTAATGTCAATTGGTGCGATTTTTTACCTAGTGATATATGGATGCTTACCAATTTGGAGGTGAGTGGATGGCAAGAATTCCTCAAACTGTGATCGATGATATTCGTGAACGCAGCAACATCGTTGATGTCGTTGGTCAGTATGTACAATTAAAAAAATCAGGCAAAAACTACTTCGGCTTGTGTCCTTTTCATAATGAAAAATCGCCTTCGTTTTCTGTTGCAGAAGACAAACAGATTTTTCATTGTTTTGGTTGCGGACGTGGTGGGAATATCTTTGGTTTTTTGCAAGAATTAGAAGGGATTAGTTTTCCGGAAGCAGTCGTGAAGACGGCTGCCCTCAATGATATCCCTCTGGACCCATCTTATGTACAAGCAGAAGTGGTGGATGGCAACAGCTCGCAAACAAGCCAATTGATTGCTTTGCACGAGAAAGCTGTTGAAGTCTATCATCACATGCTCGTCAACACAGCTGCAGGCCAAGAAGCGTTGGATTATTTGTTAAATCGAGGCTTGACGATGGAGCTGATCGACACCTTTGAGATCGGTTTTGCACCAAATGAGCGGGCTTTTCTAGAAAAAGTCTTTCTAAACGAAAAAGCCAATGCTGAATTTTTTCCTGATACTGGATTGTTCGTCCAGCGAAATGATGGTTCGCTAGCGGATCGTTTTTATCAAAGGATCATGTTTCCGATTCGCAACCCGCAAGGAAAGACCATTGGTTTTTCCGGGCGGTGGTTAGCCAGCGAAGCGGTAGGAGAGCAAGATCAACCCAAGTATTTGAATAGTCCGGAAACGCCGCTTTTCAATAAGCGAGAGGTTTTATTCAACTTTGATAAGGCGCGACGCGTGATGAGAAAAGACGGGCAAGTCTTTCTATTTGAAGGATTCATGGACGTGATCGCCGCATGGCAGGCAGGGATCGAAAATGGGATTGCTTCAATGGGTACCAGCTTGACAAATCAGCAGATCGCAGCGATCGAACGGGCAGCTGAAGAAGTTGTCTTGTGTTACGACGGAGATCAAGCAGGTATCGAAGCCACCAACCGAGGCATTGACCTGTTGCAAAGCAATAGCCGTTTGCGGATGTCGATCGTTCGTGTACCGGAGCGATTAGATCCTGATGAGTATCTGAGAAAATACGGTCCTGAAGCATTCTTTAAATTGGCGAACCATGGCAAGGAAACGGTTTTTGCCTTTAAAATGGATTATCATCGGATCAACCGGAATTTAGCGAATGAAAAAGAACAATTGGACTATGTACAGGTCGTGCTGCAAGAGTTGCAGAAAGTCGATTCATTATTAGAACAAGATCGGTACTTGACGCAATTGTCGACAGAATTTCATATTAGTCGTGAAACGCTGCAGCAACAATTGCGGCAATCCCGCAAATCACAGCCGGTCCAACAAGTCCAACCGCCGCCTGCGGATACAATGGTCTTTCAACCACCCGTACGGCAACAAGTCAAAACACAAGTGGAAAAAGCACAAGAATTGCTGCTTTATCGTTTGTTTCACGATGAAACCTTGAACCACCGGTTTCGCAGGACGGGTATTTCCTTTATCCATGATCGATACCAACAATTGTATCTATTATATGATGCATTTATGGAAACAGAAGAACAATTTGTCTTGGCAAAGTTCTTAGATTTTTTACAAGAAACAACAATGAAAAACATGGTGATCGAGATTGCCGATTTGAAAGTTTCTGATGAAGGCACTGAACAGGAATTTCAGGACATTCTGCAGGTCTTCCAAAAATCGGGTATTGCTGAAGAAATCAACCAAAAAAGAATCCAGCAGCAAGAGGCCCGGCAAAAAGGAAACCAGCAATTGGAACTTGAACTTGCAATTGAGATCATCGAATTGACCAAACGATTGAAACAAGCTAAATAGCGAACTGAAAGGGGCTTTCTTTCATGGCAGAAGAAACAAAAAAAACGTACGACAAAGCAGTTGCCGATTACATCCGAGAAAACAAAACCAAAGGACAAGTGGTATATGACGATATTTCTAATCGTTTGGCGACACCTTATACCTTAGATGCCGAGGCAATGGACAAATTGATCCAAAAGCTAGAAGATTCTGGTATCAGTGTGGTTGATGAAAATGGCGAACCGTCTGTTCATAGCTTAAAGAGCAATGAAAAAAGACAAGATACCCAACCTCAAGAAGATTTATCTGCGCCAACAGGTGTCAAAATCAATGATCCAGTCCGGATGTACCTGAAAGAAATTGGCCGTGTGCCGTTACTGACTGCGGAAGAGGAAGTTGCTTTAGCGCTTAAAATCGAAGAAGGCGACCAAGAAGCCAAACAACGCTTAGCAGAAGCGAACTTGCGTTTGGTTGTCAGTATTGCCAAACGTTATGTTGGTCGGGGCATGCAATTTCTAGATTTGATCCAAGAAGGCAATATGGGCTTGATGAAAGCTGTAGAAAAATTTGATTACCGCAAAGGATTCAAATTTTCGACCTATGCCACTTGGTGGATCCGTCAAGCAATCACTCGCGCGATCGCTGACCAAGCGCGGACGATTCGTATTCCAGTTCATATGGTAGAAACCATCAATAAATTGATTCGGATCCAACGTCAATTGCTGCAAGATCTAGGCAGAGAACCTACACCAGAAGAAATTGGTGCTGAAATGGATCTTCCAACTGAAAAAGTCCGGGAAATCCTTAAAATCGCACAAGAGCCGGTTTCACTGGAAACACCGATCGGTGAAGAAGATGATTCACATCTAGGCGATTTTATTGAAGACCAAGATGCGACAAGTCCAGCTGAACATGCGGCTTATGAATTGTTGAAAGAACAATTAGAAGACGTTCTTGACACCTTGACTGACCGTGAAGAAAACGTACTGCGTTTACGTTTCGGGATCGATGATGGCCGTACACGGACATTGGAAGAAGTAGGTAAAGTCTTTGGGGTAACTAGAGAGCGGATCCGACAAATCGAAGCAAAAGCGTTGCGGAAATTACGCCACCCTTCTCGTTCAAAACAATTGAAAGATTTCTTGGAATAATCCAAGAATGATCGGGCTTTTCAAAGCGATGCTTTGGAAAGTCCGATTTTATTTGTTATAAAAAAACCGATCATTTGTAAGATAACTTAATAAAAACGTAACCAAGCAAGTGTTGGCTAATGGACCAGAATATGATAAATTTAAATTTGTGAATTCAATTTTTCCCCTTATTCAGATGTAAAAAGGAGCAAATGCAGCCATATGGAAAAGATATGTCCTAATTGTGGATTTAAAGCAAGTGAAATAACCCCAGTTTGTCCTAATTGTGGTTTTAAATGGGCAGAAAAAGAAGATCCGTCCACTGGTGCACCCATCGGGGATGAGCAACTTGGTCGTGAAAATGATGATATTCGCTGGTCAGATTATAAACACGTGTCGATCGGTGAAATGGAAGAACACTTTGGTGAAGCGCACCGTGACCCAGAAGAAAAAAATAAAACGACCTCCCGTGTGACTGGTTTTCAGCCAAAAGATGAAGCTGTCGATGAAGACCCTGAGGACACGTCGGTATTTTCCCATAAACAAACAGCAGACCCAGTGACGAGCGAAACAACTGACGAGCAAACAGCAGAGATGTTGGCCGCGCATGATGCCGAAATTTTGTCTGCTTATATCCGTCGTCACAAAGGGGAATTGGACGAATCGGCGGAAGCGGAGGATGCGGATCAAGTTGCGCCCGCTGATACGAAGGATACAACCGCACAACAGCTTACGCCCCCTGATGCCGAAGCAGAAATAGAGAAACAAAACGAAGCAAAAGTGCAAGATCCAACTAGTACGATTGCGGAAACCCAGAGAATAGATACAGAGGAAACAGTTCCTCAGCAATCAGTTCCTGCAGTAGAAGCAACGAATGACAGCAACTCGGCGAAAGGATCACCAGCCCCAAAGAAAAAATCAAAGAGAATCGTTTATCTAGCCGCTGCTGTTTGTTTGATCGCTGCTGGCGGTGGCTGGCTGTATTATCAGCAACAACAAACCGCAGCCCAAGAAGCCCAAGAAGCAAAAGCGGCACAAGATACAGCTGAGTTGGATCAAATTGAGTCAGCTCTGAACGATATGTATACAAGCCAAGCACACGTTTACTTGAACAGCGATGTGACGGCAGATTCTGTGGAAGCATTGCAGGAACAATTAGACGCGTTCAAGGAAAGTGATCGTTACCAAGATTTGTCGGCAGAAGCTGCGGCACTCTCAGATAAAATAGCTGCATTGGATGAGATCAATGCTTACTTTACAGACCCAGCAGTTGTCGAGGACCAATTGAATCAAGTGTCACTCAAAGAAGCTACAGCTGTTTCAATGAGCAAGAGAGCAGAAAATGATGATTTTGATACATTGATCAATCAAGCAATCACCATGGGACAATCTCAGTACCAAGAAATACAAGAAGTTCAAAATGCTGTCAAAAGCATGACTGCATTGATCAAAGACGGTGAGGTACCAGACAGTGTGACCCGATCGAACTACAATGATTTGGTGAAGAAAGTCCAAGCACTGCCAATCGATTCAGAGGTAACGGCTTTGACTGAAGCGCTCAAGACAGTCGATACCAGTTTGACCAAAAGAGAAACTGCCGAGAAGGCCGCTGCAGAAAAAGCTGCTGCTGAACAAGCCGCTGCCGCTGAAGCTGCCCAAAGTGCAAGCAACAGCACTGCGCAAAGTTCTTCTGAAGAAGACTATATTTTATCGCCGAACACACCAACAAATACCAATAACCAGCCGATCATTCCTGCACGCCAAAGTGATTTGGCAGACACCAACAATAGTGCATGGAACTGGGGAGATGGCGTGAAGGAAAAAATCATTGCAACAGCCATCGCCCGAGGCTATGTCGTTGAAGGCGGGTATACGTTTGAGCGCGTGCGCATCGTTGATGGCGAAGGGTATTATAATTTCTATGCTACCAACGCCCAAGGCAGTTTATTAAAAGGAACAGGCGACGCTGCATTGCCAATGTACTTGTTTACCGTGAATGCCAAAACAGGGTACTTTAGAGGCAATGGGAACGACCATACCGTTCGCTAACGCCTAATGATCGGCAACAGACAATCTAGAGCTACCATAGAGATGTGAAAAACACTTGTTTCTCCTCCTTGATTTCGATATGATGGAAGATAATCGTTCGAACAAGGAGGTTTTTGTGTGCAGAAAATAGAAAGGTATGATCGTTTTGAAGACGGCGTGATCGCGTGTATTCCAACTATTCTAGGCTATTTAGGTATTGGATTTGCGATGGGTGTCGTAGGAAAAGGCATTGGGTTATCGATTACAGAAATTATTATCATGTCCATTATTGTTTATGCTGGCAGCGCGCAGTTTATTATTTGTGCTCTTCTGGCCATCCATGCCCCGATGACCACGATCGTGGCAACTGTCTTTTTGGTCAATTTGCGCCATTTCTTGATGAGTCTATCGGTTGCCCCTTATTTTAAGCAAACACCCTTTTTGTCAGCAATCGGGATCGGCTCATTATTGACAGACGAATCTTATGGTGTGTTGACGACTGCGCTGCAACAAAATAAACCAGTGACAGCCAAATGGACCCATGGGCTGAATGTCATGGCATATTTGAGTTGGATCGTGGCAACTTTCCTAGGAGGATTGCTGGGTTCATTTATTCCAGATCCAGAATTACTAGGGTTGGACTTCGCCCTCGTGGCTATGTTTATCGGTTTATTTTTATTTCAAGTCGAGCGGCCGCTGAAGAAAAAAACAAAACAAACCCTCATGATCCTGGCGACCGTCATAGGGACACTTGTGGTCTGTATGGCTTGGACTACGGCCGAGGTAGCAGTGATCATTGCTACACTTGCCGGTTGTTTGGTTGGGACGGTGACACATCATGGGTGAATTTGTTATACTGATGATAGCTTGCGGCATCGTCACTTGGATACCTAGGGTAGTGCCGTTTATGTTTTCTAAAAAAATGGCGTTTCCTGAAACTTTTACGGTATTTTTGAGCTACTTGCCTTTGTGTATTTTGGCCGCGCTGCTTGTGCAGAATCTATTGGTTTTTCGAGAAGGACAATTGCCGTTGTTGAAAATCAAAGAAACGATTGCTTGTTTGCCAGCACTTGTCGCTGGCTATTATACGAAAGATCTGATGAAAATCGTTGTGACAGGTATCGTGACCATGGCATTGATTCGGTTGGTCTTTCCTTGACCAACGTTGTATTTAATTGAAGGAGGAACACATGATAGATTTATTAGCGTCCGTTTTTAGCGGACTGATCATCGATGAAAATGATCAAAATTATTTTGTTCAAAAAAGCGGTGTGACATTCCGCTTAGCAAAAGAAGAAGGCGAACATCATTTAGGGGAAGCCGTGGAAGGCTTTGGTTATCAAAACCAAAAACAGGAAAATGTACTGACGACAATTATCCCGAAAAGCCGTAAAGGGCATTATGCTTTTGGTACAGTGACGGGCAGTCGTCGGGATTTAGGCGTTTTCGTTGATATCGGATTGAAAGACAAAGATATGGTGGTTTCTTTAGATGAATTGCCAACGATTCGGGAATTGTGGCCCAAAAAAGGCGATCGTTTGATGGTCAGCCTCCGAGTAGATGAGAAAGAACGAATCTGGGCAACAGTAGCAGACGAGAAAATCTTTAAAGCATTAAGCAAAAATGGCAATGAAGCCATGAAAAATCAAGATATCACTGGCACGGTCTATCGTTTGAAATTGGCGGGCAGTTATCTATTGACGGAAGACTTTCATGTTGGCTTTGTGCATCCATCAGAACGGTATCAAGAGCCTCGCTTAGGAGAAGTGGTCAAAGGACGTGTGATTGGTGTGCGGCCGGACGGTGTGCTGAATGTATCCTTGAAACCCCGGGCTTATGAAGCCATATCCGATGATGCAGCCATGATTTTGACTTTCTTGGAACGAGCGGCAGATCACCAAATCCCATATACAGATAAATCGACGCCAGAAGAAATCTTACAAACCTTTGGTATCAGTAAAGGTCAGTTTAAACGGGCGCTTGGCAATCTCTTCAAACAACGTTTGATCGAACAAAAAGACGGCTTTACGAAGTTGATCAAAAAACCTAATTGAGAATACTTGTATCTTTTCCCTTTCTAATTTATAATGATTACAATAAACATCGAGGTGGTTTCTGCCTAGATTATAATAATTATAAATTAGTTTTGTGTGGAGGCAGCCATGAATACAACAGCAGCTTTAAAAAAGACCAAAAAGCAATTACATGAATCAGGATTTAAATTGACCCCTCAGCGTGAAGCGACACTGCAGGTTTTGTTAGAAAATGAAAAAGACCATTTATCCGCAGAAGAGATCTTCTTTTTTGTTCGAAAAAAAAATGCGGAGATCGGTTTAGCGACAGTCTACCGAACATTGGAGATTTTGACCGATTTGCGGATTGTTGATAAAGTCAGTTTCAATGATGGCGTGGCACGCTATGATCTGCGTAAAGAAGGCGCCAAACATTTTCATCACCACTTGCTGTGCTTAGAGTGCGGCAATATTGAAGAGGTCGAAGAAGATCTTTTAGGCAGTGTAGAAGAAATCGTTGAACAGAAGTATCATTTTTTGGTCAAAGACCATCGTTTGACTTTTCATGGTGTCTGCCAAAATTGTCAGAACAAACAGTAATTCCCTTAGGGGCATCACGGCAGTTAGTGACCGGAACATAGGTGGATCTTTGCAGCATGATCATTTGCTGCAAGCACGATTCTCCCTGTGTTTCTGGTTTTTTTGTTTTTCACTTGGGATTGCCTCAATCACCTAGCATAACGGGCAAGAATTTGATATGATAAGAAAGTTGAACGAAGGGGTGCGAGATGGAAGAACAAATCACAGATTATCTGCATTATTTAACGATCGAACGCGGCTTATCTCAAAACACTCGCGTCAGCTATCAACGGGATCTTATGCAATACGCTGCATTTTTGAAGACACAACAGGTGAGGGATTGGCAGCAAGTGGATCGAGTCGTTGTCTTAACATTCTTACAAAGTTTGCAAGTTGCTGGAAAGTCATCCGCGACAATCATTCGCATGGTGTCGAGTTTAAGACGGTTTCATCAATACTTGCGACAAGAAAGGGTGACGGACCATGATCCGATGCAGCATATTGATTCACCAAAAAAACAACAAAAATTACCAGATACATTAAGTTTGAACGAAGTAGAACGTTTGATCGAATCGCCAGATACACGGGAAGTTTTGGGCATTCGGGATCGTGCGATTTTGGAAGTCATGTATGCCACCGGCTTGCGGGTCAGTGAATTGATTGGATTGAAATTGAATGATCTGCACCTCAGTATGGGCTTGTTGCAAACAACTGGGAAAGGCGATAAAGAACGGATCGTGCCTTTGGGAGATTTGGCGATCCAATGGATCGAAACCTATTTGAGCGAAGCTAGGCCTTACTTGACTCGGAAAAATACCGATGAGCCGCACTTGTTTGTCAATAATCACGGCCGACACTTGTCACGGCAAGGTATTTGGAAAAATCTCAAAAGTCTTGTTCGTCAAGCCGGGATCAACAAAAATGTCACACCGCACACGTTGCGGCATAGTTTTGCCACCCACTTGTTGGAAAATGGGGCCGATCTGCGGACAGTTCAAGAATTATTGGGCCATGCAGATATTTCAACGACCCAAATTTATACCCATATCACAAAGAAACGAATGACAGAAGTTTACAAACAGCATTTTCCCCGTGCATAGAAAAAGAGGACAAAGATGGAAGAAATCAATATTAAGTTGGCTGTCTTTGAAGGACCGCTGGATTTGCTGCTGCACTTGATCAAACAATTAGAGATCGATGTCTATGATATTCCCATTGCAGCGATCACCGAACAGTATATGGCTTATATCCATACCATGAAATTTTTGGCGTTAGAAGTGGCAGGCGAGTATTTAGTCATGGCCGCTACGTTGATGGCCATCAAAAGTCAAATGCTGTTGCCGAAGCAAGAACTAGCTGTTGAAATCGAAGAATATGAAGAAGATCCCCGCGATGTTCTGGTGGCCCAATTATTGGAGTATCGAAAGTATAAATATGCTGCGGAACAACTGTCAGAAAAAGCAGAAGAGCGCAGTCTGTATTATACAAAGGACCCAATGGATGTCGATGCATACAAAGCACAAGACGACCATTTGACAGCCAATCAATTCAATACGATCGATTTGTTCATGGCTTTTCAAAAAATGATCGCCAAAAAGAAAAACCGGCAAGTATTGGAAACAAAGATCACACCGGATGAAAATACGATTGATGAGAAAATGGCTGCAATCCAAATGGAAATGCAGCATATTAGTGCCAAAAAAGGCCGTCCGTTTGATTCATTTTTTGATTCCTACATCAAAAGTGAAGTCGTTGTGACCTTTATGGCATTGTTGGAATTAATGAAAAAAGGAACGATACGTGTAGAACAAGACGACAATTTTTCGTCGATTATGCTCTACCCAACAGGTACAGTGAATGAATAAATTAAGTGAGATCGAAGCCATATTATTTGTTGTTGGGGACGAAGGCATCGGACTTGAAGAGCTGAGTTATCTCGTCAAGGACAATACGGCCAATATCTATCAACAACTGCAAGAATTGAATCAGCGATATGAAGAAAATGAGCTGACAGCACTGCATATTTTAGAAGTCGGCAATCATTTTATCCTATCTACCAAAAAGGCGTTTGCCCCATTACTCAAAAAATATGCAGAATCGCCAATAGGCAGTTCACTGTCGCAAGCAGCGCTGGAAACACTGTCGATCATTGCCTATAAGCAGCCGATTACGCGAATGGAAGTCGAAGAGATTCGCGGGGTCCAATCCAGCGGTTCTGTGCAAAAATTGACTGCCAAGCGTTTGATTGAAGAAAAAGGTCGTGTCGATGGTCCAGGACGTGCGATTTTATATGGGACCACCGATTATTTTATGGATTATTTTGGTTTGAAAAGTTTGGCCGAGTTGCCAGATATCCAATCAATGGAAGATGAACTAGAAGAAGATGCGCCTTTTGATCTTTTTTATGACCGCTACAAGCAAGTAGAAGGAGAATGATGATGGAACGTTTGCAAAAAGTGATTGCACATGCAGGAATCACCTCGAGAAGAAAAGCAGAAGGATTGATCACCGCCGGCCGTGTTCGGGTCAATGGTCAGGTAGTCAAAGAATTAGGGGTGCAAGTCAGCAGCAAAGATACTGTAGAAGTTGACGGTGTACCAATTGAACAAGAACAACATGTGTATTATGTCTTTTACAAACCGCGGGGAGTCATTTCCGCTGTCAGTGATGATAAAAAACGAAAAGTGGTCCTAGATTATTTTGAAGGTGTGACTGCCCGTATCTATCCGGTAGGGCGTTTGGATTACGATACGTCTGGTCTACTGTTGTTGACCAATGATGGTGAATTGTCCCAAACATTGATGCACCCTAAACATGAAGTGGATAAAGTCTATGTGGCTAAAGTGAAAGGTGTTGCAGATAAAAAACAATTGCTGCCTTTAACAAAAGGTATCCGTATCGAAGGGCGCAAAACGGCGCCAGCACGCTTTGATATTCTCTCGACAGATATGACTGCACAAACCAGCATTGTGCAATTGACGATCCATGAAGGGCGCAACCATCAAGTCAAGAATATGTTGAAAGCTGTTGGATTGCCAGTGCAAAAATTGAAACGTGAACTATATGGCCCACTGACTTTAGAAGGTTTAAGACCCGGCGAGTTTCGTGAATTGTCAAAAAAAGAAGTGAGCCAGCTGAAAAATAGTATCAAATGACCTTTTTTGGAAACAAAAGAATTTGTCAAATCATATTTTTTGTGTATAATGATTGGTGTAACATAAAATAAAGGTTCGTCTTCAGGGGCAGGGTGTAATTCCCGACCGGTGGTTAAAGTCCACGACCTATTTCCTAGAAATAGCTGAATCGGTGAAATTCCGATACCGACAGTATAGTCTGGATAAAGAAGATAGAGCGTATTTGATTTGCCTATGGTTATTTCGAATGCCCTCTTTTTTCCCTGCGGAAAAAAGAGGGCATTTTTTGTCAGGCGCCGACAAGAAATGCCAGTGGAAATTTAATAGGTTCGTTTGAAGAGGAATCCTGAGCTTAGGAGGATTTTGTATTGATGAACAATAAGACAAGAAGAATGGTAACAATCGCTATGTGTGCGGCAATGGGGACGATATTGCAATTTATTGCTTTTCCGATCTTTCCAGCGTTTAGTTTTTTAAAAATCGATTTTAGTGACATCCCAGTGATGATCATTATGTTCCTTTTTGGTCCATTTAGTGGTGTTTTAACAGCGCTATTGCGCTCAGTTTTGCATTTGTTTTTATCTGGATTCTCACCAACTGATTTAGTAGGAGATACAGCCAGTTTCTTTGCTACTTGTGCCTTTACCTTACCGATGTATTATTTTTTCCGTAAAGGGATCCATCGTAGAAATAAAACAGTAGGTGTCATAAGCGGGATCCTGTCATTGGCTGTCTTTATGAGTATCGCTAATTTATTTGTGATCACCCCTTTATATTTGCACTTCTTTGGGATGAATGCGGATCAGTTCTTAGGGATGTCTTTGGCACGTTATGTTGCGATCGGTATTTTTCCTTTCAATATCATCAAAGGTGCGATCGTCAGCGGGGTCTTTTTGGTCCTTCATGCCAAGCTCTTGCCTTGGTTGGCTCGAAAACAGCCCAATCATGCAACTGTTCGAAAATAATATTGATCCAATGAAACAAAGCAACCCGCAAAATGTCGCTGACAGCGATGTTTTGCGGGTTTTTATGGCTTATTTTTCTAAAAGAATCGCCCGTGTGGGACATTTGCGATAGGCGGTTTGGACTTTTGCTTGTTCAGCATCTATGATAAACTGTTGGCGAGCGTTGGGTTCTTGGATAAATAAGACGATTCCGTCTTCATCATAATCAAAGGTGTTTGGTGCATAGAGGGCACATAGTCCGCAAGCAATACACCGTTCTGGGACGATTTTACAACGTTGTGACATCAGACTTTCCTTTCTGGAGGCAAACATGGATGTATTTATTTTAGCGCTATTTGCGCATACTGACAAGTTGCGGCCGTCTACACTTTATCAGTTGTTGACAGGCAAACGAACGAGTTCAGTGTTGAGTTATGGCTGTTTTTATGACCGTCTGGGTCTTTTTCAAGCTTTGCCTGATTTAACAGAAGAAGCATTTCAGCAGCAAATCGATCAGATGCTACGGCAAGGTGCTTTAGTATCGGACCCAACAGGGTTGATCCAGACCGTTGATCAAGGAGAGGATACACGCGCTGGTTATACAGACATATTGGCAGCTGCGTCTTTTTATCGTTATGGACGAACGTGGCAATCTGTTTGGCGCTTGCTGCGCCTGTTAATCCAAGCCGCCAGCTATCAAGGGGTCACCAATCAATACATACCGGTCGAGAACACACCGATGTATACAGAGCCAGTGAGACAGATTTTGCGACAAGTGCCAAATGCAAAGGATAAACTATTTCAAGAATTATGGCAAATCTTTGAACAAATGCCGGCAGAAAAGGCCGACTTTTTGGCGGGTACCTTGACAGGACCACATGTTTTAGGGAAGACATTCTTTCAGCTGGTACCAGAAGGCTATCAGGAGAAGCCGTGGCAGCACCTTTATACAGCTGCTGCGATCCAACACTTTATTGCATTGGTCGAGGCGCAGCAAGAATCGGTTCTCTATCGTAGTATAGCACCGTTTTTGCAGCAAAATGCCAATCAAAGTATGCTAGAAACACAGCGGTTGTTCCAAGATGGATTATCCGTTAAAGAGATCATGCACCAAAGGAATTTAAAAGAAGGCACAGTCAATGACCATTTGATTGAGTGGGCCTTATTGGATCAAAACTTCCCATATGCACGTTTTGATCGTCAGATATATCGGCTATTGCCCGCATCCTCCTGGCAGTATCGCTATCAAGACCTGCAACAACTGCTGGGTGCAGATTTTCTGCCGATCCGCCTCTTTCAAATTGCACAAAAACGAGGGATTATATGTTAGAAAACGACTTAATGCGGTATTTCGGTTTTGCGACGTTTCGTCCTGGCCAAAAAGAAGTGATCGACAGTGTGCTGCATCAGCAAAATACATTAGCGATCATGCCTACAGGCAACGGGAAAAGCCTGTGTTATCAGTTGCCTGGCTACTTACTAGAGGGGTTGGTCGTGATTGTTTCACCGTTGGTTTCTTTAATGGAGGATCAAGTATTTGGCTTACAAAAGCAAGGAGAAAAGCGCGGCATTGCCTTTAATAGTCAGCTGACAGGTACTGATCGTCAGTATGTACTGCACCACTTGCATGCCTATAAGTTTTTATTTTTAAGTCCAGAAATGCTGTTGCAAGAGGCAGTGCTCAATCGTCTGAGCCAAGTACCGATTGCTTTATTTGTAGTCGATGAAGCCCATTGTGTTTCTCAGTGGGGGATCGATTTTCGTCCGGAGTACCTTGATTTAGCCTATGCAAGACAACAACTACATCATCCGACCACATTGGCTTTGACGGCCACAGCAACGAAAGAAGTAGAAGCAGATATTCGCCGCTATCTGCTGCCAGGCGAAGCTGCTGTTTTCCGCTACTCGATGAATCGCAGCAATATAGGCTTGATCGTAGAAAAGACGACAGATAAAATGGCGACACTGCGGTCTTACGTGGCACGATTGAATGGGGCGGGCATTATCTATTGTGCCACACGACATCAAGTAGAGGAAGTCTACCAATCGTTGAAGAGCAGTTATGCCATCGGCTTTTATCACGGCGGACTTGCAAGTGACCAACGGAAAATGCTGCAGCAGCAGTTCTCCCAAAATCAATTGACGTTGCTGGTGGCAACCAATGCATTTGGGATGGGGATCAATAAAAGTGATATTCGTTTTGTCATCCATTACGATTTACCTGACTCTTTAGAAAATTATAGTCAAGAGATTGGCCGAGCTGGTCGGGATGGATTGGCGAGTCAGGCGATATTACTCTATCAAACACATGACGAACAGATCCATTATTTTTTTCAGCGGGAAACCCAAGAACAAATCAATCAGCTTATTGAGCGGTCTGAGGTCGATCTGGGTGCCCCATGGACCCCTTTGCAAGAAAAATGGCTGCAAAAATCTCGCAAGATCGGTGCCGACCAATGGCAGCAAACCGTCCAGCAAAATGAGCAAAACAAACGCGCAAAACTGAGAGAAATGCTGCGCTATATCAATCTGACTACCTGTCGCCGTACTTTTTTGTTGCAGTATTTTGGCGAAAATAGTCAAACGATCGATCCGTGTTGTGATAACGATGGATTGGTGATCGACCAAGAAAAAGAAAGCCACGTTTCTGGTCAGCAGGATGCTTGGCAAACTCTTTTACTAAAAATGTTTAAAGATGTAAATTGATTTTGATTTTGCAGGACAGTTTTCATTGTCCTATGGTATAATA
>Ga0308161_1000866_pt1 | contig 41427 bp, 34 predicted proteins | sample PhyFR2_FD_201034 | JGI IMG/M metagenome (GOLD analysis project Ga0308161, IMG submission 201034) | Phyllosphere microbial communities from UC Gill Tract Community Farm, Albany, California, United States - DLSLF.R2 | ecosystem: Host-associated > Plants > Phyllosphere > Unclassified | place: USA...
GAAATAAAGCTCTCGGACATCGCCGCCAGGGCAATGCTCATGCCGCCGGAAGCCGAGCCGGTGATGCCCGCCAGCAGGGTCACGGTAATTGCTTCGTTGACCAGCGGGTTGGGGATGCCCTTGAGCCAGTCCGCCAGCACCAGAAAGCCTGGCAGCGAGGCGATCACCGCGCCAAACCCATATTCCGAGGCGGTGTTCATCGCCGCCAGCAATGCACCGCTGACCGCGCTTTTACTGCCTTCGGCCAGCTTGCTCTTGATCGCCGAAAAGCCGAACACCAGCACCACGATAATCCCCACCAGCAACGCTGCCTGCACCGCCCAGATCGCGGTGAGCTTGGCGATTTCGGTGGTCACCGGCGCGCTCATGCCCGGCAGGCTGAGGCTATGGGTCTTGCCGTACCACTGCGGGATCCACTGGGTAAACAGCAGGTTCATTACCCCGACCAGAATCAGCGGCGACAGCGCGATCCAGGGATTGGGCAGGCTGAGGTTCTCGGCGGTTTCCGGCTCGTTACGCAACTCGGTGCCATAACCTTCCCCGGCCCGCTGGGCCTTGTTGCGCTGGCGGGCCAGGTAGAGCATACCGGTGCAAAACACGAAGATCGTGCCGATCAGCCCCAGCCACGGTGCCGCCCAGGCAGTGGTGTTGAAGAAGGTACTGGGGATGATGTTCTGGATCTGCGGCGTGCCGGGCAGGGCGTCCATGGTGAACGAGAACGCGCCGAGGGCGATATTGCTCTGGCGAAACATCTCTGCCGCGAACGGGTACACGGCAAACACCACCACGAACAGCGACACGCCGCCATAGGTGAGCAGGGCGCAGACCAGCACGATCACCAGCATTGCCTGGCGCGTGCCCAGCAAGCGGATCGCAGCCGCGACGATCGAGCGCGAGAAACCCGACAACTCGATCAGCTTGCCGAACACCGCACCGAGCAGGAACACCGGGAAATACAGCTTGATAAAACCGACCATCTTTTCCATGAACACCCCGGTAAAGGCAGGGGCGACGGCTGATGGGTCGGTGAGCAACACAGCGCCGAGGGCGGCGATGGGGGCAAACAGGATAACGCTATAGCCACGGTAGGCAGCCAGCATCAGCAGCGCGAGCGCGGCCAGGGCAATGATCACACTCATGGTGTGTCTCCATCGGATTGTTATTGTTGTGGGGTGAAGCGGTGGGAGGGCTATAGCTAGATGTGTGCCATGTTATTAACTATTTGAAAAACAACAATATTTTCAGGATTTTCAACAGCACTTTGAAGTTTTATCTCTATTTTGAGACAAACAAATACCTAATGTGGGAGGGGGCTTGCTCCCGATAGCAGTGTGTCAGGTGCAGATGCTCAGCCTGACACACTGCTATCGGGAGCAAGCCCCCTCCCACAATGGATTGTCTTCGTATTGAGAACCAAGTCTCAATATTGAGACTGGGTCATGCCCAGCGCCACCATTTTCTTGTACAGCGTCGACCGCCCAAGCCCCAACTGCCTGGCGGCCTCTACCACATTCCCTGCGCACGCCTGCAACGCCGCACCAATCACCTGCCGATCAAACCGCTCCCGCGCCGCCGCAAAGGTTTCACCCTCGATCGCTTCCATCGGGCCACGGACTACCGGGCTGAACGTACCAATCGCTGCACGAACCTGCGCGGCATTCAACATCAGGTCATCACTGAGCAACGCCGCCCGCTCCAGTACATTGCGCAGTTCGCGGATGTTGCCCGGCCATGCATGTTGCGCGAGCAACGCCAGCGCCCCATGCTCCAGTTCGTGCTGGCTGCACAGTTCCTCCAGGATCGCCTCGCTCAACGCCGGAATATCCTCCAGCCGCTCACGCAACGGCGGTACCTGGATCGGCAGTACGTTGAGGCGGTAATACAAATCCGCACGAAACTCGCCACGCTTGATCGCTGCTTCCAGGTCCATGGATGTCGCGGCAATCACCCGCACATCGCTGTGCAGCATCTCGTTGGAGCCCACCGGCTCGAATTCCTTTTCCTGCAACACTCGCAGCAATTTGCTTTGCAGCGGCAGCGGCATGTCGCCAATTTCGTCGAGAAACAGCGTGCCGCCCTGGGCGATCTGGAACTTGCCGGGGCGACCCTTGCGGTCGGCGCCGGTAAATGCACCGGGTGCGGTGCCGAAGAACTCCGCTTCGAGCAGGTCGTGGGGAATCGCGGCGCTGTTGATGCTCACGAAGGCTTTGTGCGCCCGCGGTGACGCGCCGTGGATAGCCTGGGCCAGCAGTTCTTTGCCGGTGCCGGTTTCCCCCAGCAGCAACACCGGCGACTCGGCACTCGCACTGCGCCGCGCCCGGCGCTTGACCTCCAGGCTGGCGGCGCTGGTGCCGATAAAGTGCGCGAAGTTGTATTTGCTTTGCCGCGAGCGCAGCAGCGAGCGCGTCGAGGCCAGCTCTTGCTGCATGCTCAGATAGCGCTCGATCAGCGGCGACAGGTTGCGCAACTCGTCGAACAGCGCGAACCCAATCGCGCCGATCACCGCCCCGGCATCATCGTGGATCGGCAGGCGCATCACCACCAGCGGGCCCTTGGGAGTGTCCTGGATATCCAGCAGGATCGGCCGGTCATCGCGCACCACCTGGCGCAACAGGCTATTGGAAATCACCTGCTCGCAGGGCTGGCCGATCGCTTCATCGGCGCTCTTGAGGCCGAACCGTTTGGCATAGCGCTCGTTCATCCACACGATGTTCGCGTCGCGATCGACGATGACCGTGCCTTCACTGGATTGCTCGATGATCTCGAACAGCGATTGAATGGCCAGGCCGCGAACGTGTTGGTAATCCTTGAGGCTGGTGCTCATGGAGGCAGAATCCTGTTGATCATCACAAAGGGATGTGCGCTGCAGCCAGCAGTTCTTTGGTATAGGGGTGCTGGGGCGAATCAAACACATCATGGCTGGCACCACGCTCCACCACCTTGCCATCCTTGACCACGATCATGTCATGGGCCATGGCGCGCACCACGGCCAAGTCATGGCTGATAAACAGGTAAGTCAGGCCATATTTGTCCTGCAGTTCACGCAGCAACGCCACCACTTGTTTCTGCACCGTACGGTCCAGGGCCGAAGTGGGTTCGTCGAGCAGCATCAGCGCCGGTTTGAGCACCAGGGCGCGGGCGATGGCGATGCGTTGGCGCTGGCCACCGGAAAACTCATGGGGGTAGCGATGCCGGCTGGCGGGGTCGAGGCCCACGTCCTTGAGCACCTGGATCACCTGGGCATCGCGCTCGGCCACGCTGCATGGCGCATGCACTTCCAGGCCTTCGCTGATGATCTGCTCGACCGACATGCGCGGGCTGAGGCTGCCGTAGGGGTCCTGGAACACCACCTGCATCTGCTTGCGCCACGGGCGCATCTGCTGATGGTTGAGCGGGTCGAGGGCCTCACCCTGAAAGCGGATGCTGCCGGTGGAGTCAAGCAAACGCAGGATCGCCTGGCCCAACGTCGATTTGCCCGAGCCGGACTCACCGACAATCCCCAGGGTCTTGCCGCGCTGCACGCTGAGGCTGATGCCGTCGACCGCACGCAGCCAGGTCTTGCGCCGAAACAATCCGCCGCTCAAGGGGAAATCGACGTTGAGGTTGTCCACTTGCAACACCGTCTCGCGCGCGTCGCTGCACAGCGCATCGCCCGTGGGCTCGGCGTCCAGCAGCAAGCGGCTGTAAGGGTGCTGTGGGGCGGTGAACAAGGTCTGGCAGTCAGCCTGCTCGACAATTTCCCCGGCGCGCATCACGCAGACCCGCTGGGCGATACTGCGCACCAGGTTAAGGTCATGGCTGATCAGCAGCAGCGACATGCCCAGGCGTTGCTGCAAAGACTTGAGCAGCAGCAGGATCTTGCGCTGCACGGTCACGTCCAGCGCGGTGGTGGGCTCGTCGGCAATCAGCAACTCCGGCTCGCAGGCCAGGGCAATGGCGATCATCACCCGCTGGCGCTGGCCGCCGGACAGCTGGTGCGGGTAGGCCTTGAGCCGTTCCTGGGGTTTCTGGATACCCACCAGCTCCAGCAGTTCGAGAATCCGCGCCTGCGCCTGCTTGCCGCCCAGGCCCTTGTGCAGCAGCAGGGTTTCGCCGATCTGCTTTTCGATGCTGTGCAATGGGTTCAGGGACGTCATCGGCTCCTGGAAGATCATCGCAATACGGTTGCCGCGCAGTTTTTGCAGGGTAGACGGCGCTGCACCGATCAACTCCTGGCCACGATACTTGATCGAGCCCGTGGTTTCGGTACCGGCTTGCGGCAGCAGTTGCAGGATTGAATGGGCAGTCACTGACTTGCCCGAGCCCGACTCACCCACCAGTGCCAGGCACTCGCCGGGGCGCACGTCCAGACTCAGATTACGCACCACGGTCTGGCCGCTGAACGCGACGCACAGGTCGCGGATTTCGATCAGGTTCATAGGCAACTACTCATGAGCGAGGGTCGAAGGCGTCACGCAACGCCTCGCCGATAAACACCAGCAACGACAGGATCAGCGCCAAGGTGAAAAACGCGGTCAGGCCCAGCCAGGGGGCTTGCAGGTTCTGCTTGCCCTGGGCGATCAGCTCACCCAGGGACGCGCTGCCGGCCGGCATACCGAAGCCGAGGAAATCCAGGGCGCTCAAGGTGGATATCGCCCCGGTCAAGATAAACGGCAGATAGCTGAGCGTCGCGGTCATGGCATTGGGCAGGATATGCCGGCGAATGATCTTGGCGTCGCCCAGGCCCAGGGCGCGTGCAGCCTTGACGTATTCCAGGTTACGCCCGCGCAGGAACTCGGCGCGCACCACATCCACCAGCGCCAGCCAGGAAAACAGCGCCATGATCCCCAGCAACCACCAGAAATTCGGCTCGACGAACCCCGACAGGATAATCAGCAGGTACAGCACCGGCAGACCGGACCACACCTCCAGAATGCGCTGCCCGAGCAAATCCACCCAGCCGCCGTAGTAACCCTGCAACGCCCCGGCGGCAATGCCGATGGCGGCGCTGATGGCGGTCAAGGCCAGGGCAAACAGGATCGACACCCTTGCGCCGAAGATCACCCGCGCCAGCACATCGCGGGACTGGTCATCGGTGCCCAGCCAGTTCACCGCCGACGGTGGGCTCGGGGCAGGGCGGGTCAGCTCATAATTGGGGGTGTCGTCGCTGAAGGGAATCGGCGGGAACAGCATCCAGCCGCCGTCCTGCTTGATCAGCTTTTGCACATAGTCACTGCGGTAATCGGCCTGGAACGGCAACTGCCCGCCGAACTGCTGTTCGGTGTAGCGCTTGAACACCGGGAAATACAGCTCGTTCTTGAAGCTGAGCACCAAGGGTTTGTCATTGGCGATCAGCTCGCCGCCCAGAGTCAGGATAAACAGGCCGATAAACAACCACAGCGACCACCAGCCACGCCGGTTTTTCTTGAAGCGCTCGAAACGCCGACGCGCCACGGGAGACAGGTCAAGCATCAGGCGTTCCTCGCAGCAAAGTCGATACGCGGGTCCACCAGGGTGTAGCAGAGGTCACCGATGAGTTTTATCAAAAGGCCGAACAGGGTGAAGATAAACAGCGAGCCGAATACCACCGGGTAGTCACGGGACACCGCCGCCTCGTAGCTCATGCGGCCCAGGCCATCGAGGGAGAAGATCACTTCGATCAGCAGTGAGCCGGCAAAAAATACGCTGATAAACGCTTGGGGAATCCCCGAGATCACCAGCAGCATGGCATTGCGAAACACATGGCCGTACAGCACCCGGCGTTCGCTCAGGCCCTTGGCACGGGCGGTCACCACGTACTGGCGGGTAATCTCATTGAGGAACGAGTTCTTGGTGAGGATGGTCAAGGTGGCAAACCCACCGATCACCAGCGCCGTCACCGGCAAAACCAGGTGCCAGAAATAGTCGGCAATCTTGCCCACGGTACTCAGTTCGGCAAAGTTTTCCGACACCAGCCCGCGCACCGGGAACCAGTTCAGCGACGTACCGCCGGCGAATACCACAATCAGAAACATCGCAAACAGGAACGCCGGCATCGCGTAACCGATCACGATGGCCGTGCTGCTCCACATGTCAAAGCTGCTGCCATGGCGCACGGCCTTGCGTATCCCCAAGGGTATCGACACCAGATAGGTGATCAGCGTCGCCCACAGGCCAAGGGAAATGGTGACCGGCATCTTTTCCAGGATCAGGTCGGTCACCGTCGCGCCGCGAAAGAAACTGTTGCCGAAGTCCAGCTGGGCGTAGTTCTTGAGCATCAGCCACAGGCGCTCCGGTGCGGACTTATCGAAGCCGTATTGTTTTTCGATGTCCTTGATCAGCTTCGGGTCCAGGCCACGACTGGCCCGCGAGCCGCTGATACCTTCGCCGGATGCGCCCGCTACACCGCCGCCGCCAATGCCTTGCAGATGGGCAATGGCCTGTTCCACCGGCCCGCCGGGCGCGGCCTGCACGATCACGAAGTTCACCAGCAGGATGATCACCAGCGTCGGGATGATCAGCAGCAGGCGCCGTACGATATAGGCAAACATCAACGGGCTCCTCCGCGTTTTTTCAGCTCGGCCTGCATTTGCTCGTTAGTCAGTGGCGTGGGGCTGACTTCCCACCAGGTTTCCAGCGCTTCGTCATTCTTCGCCTCGATCGCCGGGCGGCCGAAACGGTTCCACCACGCGGCGGAGGTGCCCGGGGGGTAATAGTTGGGGATCCACAGGTAATTCCATTGCAGCACACGGTCCAGGGCGTGGGCGTAGGTGAGCATCTGCGCCTGGGTATCGGCCTTCACCAAACCGTTGATCAGCGTATCGACGGCCGGATCCTTGAGTGCGATGTAGTTGTTGGCGCCCGGATCGAACGCAGCGGCGGAGCCGAAGTAGTTGTACAGCTCCATGCCGGGCGAGGTGGTGACCGGAAAACCGGTGACGATCATGTCGTAGTCACGGGCCATCAGGCGGTTCACGTACTGCGACGAGTCGATGCGGCGGATATTGAGGGTGATGCCGATCTGCGCCAGATTGCGTTTGTAGGGCAGCAACAGGCGCTCAAGCCCGTTCTGGACGTTGAGGAAGGTGAACTCCAGCGGCTCGCCCTGGGCGTTGACGAGTTTGTCACCCACCGGTTTCCAGCCCGCGTCCTCAAGCAGTGCCAGGGCTTGCAGTTGTTTATCGCGGATCATGCCGCTGCCGTCGGTGACCGGGGCCTTGAATACCTGGGTAAACACTTCATCCGGGATTTGCCCGCGCAACGGTTCCAGGATCGCCAGTTCTTCCTGGGTCGGCAATTGGCTGGCCGCCAGCGGGCTGTTGGAAAAGTAGCTTTGCTGGCGGATGTACAGGTTGCGCATCATTTGCCGATTGGCCCATTCGAAATCCCACAGCATCGCCAGGGCCTGGCGCACGCGGCGATCCTTGAAAATCGGCTTCTGCACGTTGAACACATAGCCTTGGGCCGGTTGCGGCATCTCTTTGGCCAGGTGCGCGCGCTGCAGGCGGCCATCGTCCAGGGCCGGGCCGTTGTAGCCGATGGAATAGCCGGTGGCGGAAAATTCACGGTTGAAGTCGTAGGCGCCGCCGCGCAGCACCTGGCGCGCCACTTCGGTGTCGCCGAAGTATTCCAGGCTCAGGTGATCGAAGTTGTACAGGCCACGGCTGACCGGCAAATCCTTGCCCCACCAATCCGGATCGCGGGTAAAGGTGATGGTGCTGCCGGCGTCGATCTTGCTGACCTTGTACGGGCCGCTGCCCAGCGGGGCTTCGTAGCCGCCGCCGTTGGCAAAGTCGCGGGTCTTCCACCAATGCTCCGGGAACACCGGCAAGGTGGCGATATCCAGGGGCAGGGTGCGGTTTTCGTTGCTGGAGAAGTCGAAGCGCACCTGACGCTCGCCTTCCACTTCGACGTGCTTGACGTCGGCAAACAACGTGCGAAAGCGCAGGCTGCCTTGGGTCATCAGCAGATCGAAGCTGTAGCGCACGTCTTCGGCTGTAATCGGGGTACCGTCGGCGAAACGCGCCTTGGGATTGAGGTAGAAACGTAGCGACAGGCCGTCGTCGGCGCGCTCCATTTTTTCTGCCACCAGGCCATACACGGTGTAGGACTCATCCAGCGAGCGCAGCGCCAGGGGCGCATACACCCAGCCGTCGACCTGAGACACGCCAATACCTTTGTCGATATACGGCAGCACATGATCAAACCGCCCGACCTCCAGCGCCGAACGCCGCAGGCTGCCGCCCTTGGGCGCGTTGGGGTTGGCATAGTCGAAGTGGCTGAAACCGGCGGGGTACTTGGCGGGCTCGCCGTAAACCGTCAGGTAGGTTTGCGGGGCCGCGATCGCCGCAGTGCTGGCCATCAGCAGGGCCAGGGTGGAGCAGAGCAGAGAGGAAAAAGCCAATCGCATTATCAGCCTTGAACGCCGGGTTAAGAAGAATATGGATTTGTACGCTAACGGCCTGGGCATCGCCAGTCATCACATGCACAACGGCCCGCCAAAGGGCGGGCCGTTGTTTATCGCATCTGCGCCGATTGAATCAATCCTGGCGGCTGGTGACTTCCAGCAGGTGATAACCGAACTGGGTTTTCACCGGGCCCTGCACGGTATTGACCGGGGCGCTGAATACGACAGTGTCGAATTCCTTGACCATTTGGCCTGGGCCGAACGAACCCAGATCACCGCCCTGGCGGCTGGATGGGCAGGACGAATTGGCTTTGGCGATTTCTGCGAAATCAGCGCCGCCTTCGATTTGGGCCTTGAGTTCGTTGCACTTGTCTTCAGTGGAAACGAGGATGTGACGGGCGGTGGCTTTGGCCATGGGGAATAACTCCTAGAGTAAAAAACGGTGAGCGTACCGGATTCAGGCGGTTATTTCCTGGCAAAGTTCCGCTGCTGTTCAGTCCTGCCTTTTTCCGCGTGGCGGTTCAAGGCAACACGATGTAGTCGTTGCGCTGCACGATCGGTTGGTGCGGCCCCTGCACCAGGTGGATATAACGGCCGTCCACCAAGTCGATCGGCAGGCAGTCGTCAATATCCAGCACGCCGTCGGTGTGGGCCTGGGACCAGTGGCGCAGCATCTGCTGCTTGCCCTGGCTCATGGCCTGCTGTTTGTTACGGGCGACTACCAGCAGGTAGTGATGGGCCTCGCCGAAGCTATGGGCTTCATAGCCACCGAGGTTGATGAAGTACAGGCGGGGCACGTCGCCATAGGGCGCCAGATGGCTCAGTTCAACTTTCCAGCCGTCGACGCCGTCGACCGCCATCCATGAGTCGATGTGCACGCCCTTGGGGCTGCCAAACCAGGCGTCGCGCAATTGCGGGTAGCTGGCCTGCAACGTGTCCGCCACGGCGAACACCACATCGTGTACTTCGATTTTTGCCCGTGGATGCTTGCCCCCGAGCATGACGACAAACAGCATTACCGGTGATTCCTGGCGACTGGCGAAAGGGCAACCATACTGCGATTGAACCCTTTTGTCCGCTCAATGCCACATTGTTAATCAGCACACTCACCAGGAGGTTGTCATGCGTACCATTGATCTGGCCGGTGTTCCCGTCCCTGTCATCGGCCAGGGGACCTGGCGCATGGGCGAAGACCCAAGCCGGCGCCGCGCCGAAGTTGCTGCGCTGCAACTGGGTATCGATGAGGGCCTGACGCTCATCGATACCGCCGAGATGTATGGCGACGGCGGTGCCGAAGAGGTGGTCGCAGAGGCGATTCGTGGCAAGCGCGACCAGGTATTTCTGGTCAGCAAGATCTACCCGCATAACGCCAGCCAAAAGGGCGTGCCTCGCGCCTGCGAAGCCAGCCTTCAGCGCCTTGGCACCGATCACATTGATTTGTATCTGTTGCACTGGCGCGGCCAGTACCCACTTGAAGAAACTGTCGAAGCGTTCGAGCGTCTGCGCGAGGCCGGCAAAATCGTCCGCTGGGGTGTTTCCAACTTTGATGTGGCAGACCTGCAGGAGCTCGCATCCCCTGCATGTGCGACCAATCAAGTGCTCTACAACATTGAAGAGCGCGGGATCGAGTTCGACCTGTTGCCATGGTGGCAACAGCATCATTTGCCGCTGATGGCTTATTGTCCCATCGCCCAGGGTGGTGAGCTGCTGTCGAGCCCGACCCTCAAGCAGATCGCCCGTCGCCATGAAGTCACGCCGGCCCAGGTATCGCTGGCGTGGGTCCTGCGCCAGGAGGGTGTTATCGCAATCCCCAAGGCGGTCACACCTGAACACGTCCGACTCAACGCCGCAGCTGCGAAGCTGGTGTTGGATGAACATGACCTGGACGCTATCGATCGTGTGTTCGCAGCGCCCAAGCGTAAGCACCCACTGGCGATGGTGTAACCGGCCGGCAGGAACGGCGCCTTCCCTGGCAGCTGTTCCCGCTTTAGCCGTGGTTAGCCGGCCACTGGGCTGCGCCAGTCGTCCGAGCCGGAAGTACCGGCCACTTCGTGAGTCCAGATGATCTTGCGATAGGTGAAGTGCACATCCTCCAAATGGGTGAAGTGGGCGTTGTCGGGGTCCTGGCAGTTGGGCATGCGTGACTGGATGTCCACGATAGTCGCGCCCTCCAGTTCAATGGTGAAGTAGTGCTCCTGGGTTCCAGCCGACGAGGTGCGCAGCCATTCGAGGCGGCAGGAGACTTCTTCACCGCTGGTCAGGGCGCTGAACAGCAACGGTGACGATTTATCGAAAACCTTGCTGATCATCAGCGGCTTGTGCACGCGCTGTCCTGTCGGCTGGCCCGATTGCGGATCGCGAGGAATGATCACCTGATGGGCAAACGCCTGGACCAGTATCTGATCCTCATGACCTTCCTGATAAATGTTGCCTACCGAGTCCTGAGTAAATGTGCCTGCCGTGATCAAACCTTGTTTGACTCCGGTGATGGAGAGGTACGCGGGTGTTGGCATGATTGGTTTCCTTGCCGGGTTGAGTAGGTTTTGCCGAACAGCGAAATGGCTGAGCGGGTAGGTGCCTATAACCTATAACAAGAAGCGTGCCTGAAAGTGTGAAGTTCAATGAAATAAGGGCGAGCACTGTTTGATGAGCTGCGTATTGGGTTTTTATTCAGGGCTATGGGCTGTTTTTAGTTATAAAAGTTGCGCATCGATGCGCACTTAGTTGCTCACGTGTTTTTACGGTGAAGTATACGGTTGGCCTAGCTAACAGAGTTGTTGTTACTCGAATGTGTGCGCAAATAGCTGCGCAGGCCAAGATTATAGCGGCGCGTAGGATGTTTCTTAAGTTTTGGTCCGTCGCTTGCTCATTGCTTTATGCATGGCTAAGGTTCTTGTGTCTCGATATGTTTAGACGGAACTTAAGGGCTCTCTGATACGTACTTCAATGGCGTTAAGTTTGCCTATTTTGCCTTGGATGGTTGTGTGCGGTCGAAAATGAGTCATTCAAAAGAACTGTATGCCTATTATTTGGAAGTTGCACGAGCAGCCTGTTCGTCGGGCAGTTTCGTGGGCATTGATATGCGCTTTTCCAGCGAGTTCGAAGCGCTGGAAGACGAGCTTGGCAAAGCGCAGTCGGTTCATGGCAATGGGCTGCCGGATTGGCAGCGGGTCAGCGAAATCAGTGAATGCCTGCTGCGTGAGCACTCCAAGGATCTGCGTGTCGCCTGCTGGTTGACCTGGGCCTTGTATCAGCGTGATTCATTGGCTGGATTGCTGGCCGGCCTCGGTGTGCTGCGTGAGCTCTGCGAGCACCATTGGGTGCACGTCTACCCAGGCAAACTGCGTACCCGCATTGCGGTGTTTGGCTGGTTGGTGTCGCGCCTTGAGCAAGCGTTTGCAAAAAAGTGCTCGATCAACGATCAACTATTTCAGGAACTGCTGGAACACCTCGAACATCTCGACCAGTTATGGGGCCAACACCTGGGTGGGGATGCTCCCTTGCTGTTGCCGGTTCGACGGCAATTGGCGGAGCGCTTGGCCGATGCCGCGCAAGGGGTGGCTGAAACTGACGGGGGCACGGGCGCTATCGCCGAGGTCAGGCAAGCGACGACCCGGTTGCCCACCCCCGAGCAATCGGTCAACAGCGAAAAAGAGGCGCACAAATTACTGCGCTCATTACAGGAACAGGCCCGGCCTTTATGCGCCTGGTGGTTGCGTCAGAACGCCACCGACCTGCGGGCTTTACGCCTGGGCCGAACCTTGGCGTGGCTGATGCTCGTCAACTACCCCGACGCCAACAGTGAACGAGTAACCGCGCTGCGCCCATTGGCCGCCGATAAGCTCAAGCGTTATCAGGAGCGCTTGAGCCAAGGCCATTACGCCGATGTGCTGTTCGAACTGGAAGTCAGTCTGGCCGGTGCATTGTTCTGGTTCGATGGTTTGCGCATGGCCTGGGAGTGTCTGGACGGCTTGCACGCGGACCTGGCCATGGCCGAACTGGAGATACATTTCGCGCTGCTGCTGCAGCGTCTGCCAAACCTGACGGAGTACCGCTTCGACGACGGCACCCCCTTTGCCGACACTGCGACAGCCGAGTGGATTGCGCTGCACGTGATGCGCCATGTGCGCAAGCCTGCGCCCAGTGAAGTCGTGACCGACCTGACGACCCAACCCTGGGAGGCGGCGTTGGAGTCGGTAATGCCTTGTCTGCGCAAGGACGGACTCAAAGCCGCGGTGGGCGTGATCAAGCAAGGCTTGCACGGTGCGCGCAGTGATCGCTGCCGTTTTCATTGGCGCCTTGCGCTGGCCAGGCTGTGCATGGCGGCCGGCAAACACGAGCTGGCCAGGATCCAGCTGGAGCAACTCGATCTTCAATTACAGCGCACGGGCCTGGAAGGCTGGGAGCCGGCGTTGGCCCTGCAAATCGGTCAGCTCCTGTACCGCTGCTACGACCTGTTACCTCAAAGCCAAGCCATACGCGACGGCAAGGATGCCCTGCATCGCCGGTTGTGTCATTTCGACCTGGAAGCAGTACTTCAATAGCACCTCATCAAATAAAAGGAAAAGCACCATGGCCAAAGACGGTTCGGTAGCCCCCAAGGAACGTATCAATATCACCTTCAAACCCGCCGTCGGCGGTGCCCAGGAAGAAGTCGAACTGCCGTTGAAGCTGCTGGTGCTGGGAGACTTTTCCCAACGTGCGGACCTGCGCAAGCTGGAAGATCGCAAGCCCATCGGTATCGACAAGCACACCCTCGACGAGGTGTTGGCCAAGCAGGCAGTGAGCTTGACGCTGAACGTACCCAATCGCCTCCAGGATCAAGCCGACGTGGAAGAACTGGCGATCCAGGTTCGCATCAACGCCATGAAAGACTTCAATCCCGCGAATCTTGTCGAGCAGATCCCGGAGTTGCAAAAGCTGATGGCACTGCGTGAAGCACTGGTGGCGCTCAAGGGGCCATTGGGTAACACCCCAAGCTTTCGCAAGGCTATCGAGCAGGCATTGACCTATGGTGATTCCCGCGCACGAGTCATGGCCGAGCTGGGGCTGCCCAGCCCAGACGCCTGACATTTTCAGTAAAAGGACACTGACCCCATGACCACGATTCAACACGAGCTGCAATCGGTACAAACTATCCACACCTGCAGCATCCTCGACAACATCACCGCCCAGACATTGCTGAGCGCTGACGACGAGGCTTACGGCATCGCCAAGCGCGGCGTATCGGCGTTTATCGCGGAGCTGCTCAAGCCACACAACCGTGACGAACCGGTCAAGAAACGCCTGGTCGACCGGATGATCGCCGAAATCGATACCAGGCTCAGCCAGCAAATGGATGAGATCCTGCACCATCCCGACTTCCAGGCACTGGAAGCTTCCTGGCGGGGGCTGCAGTTGCTGGTCGACCGCACCAATTTTCGCGAGAACATCAAGATCGAGCTGTTGAATGTCTCGCGCGAAGACCTGCTGGATGATTTCGAGGATTCCTCGGAAATCACTCAGTCCGGGCTTTACAAACATGTCTACAGCGCTGAATACGGTCAGTTCGGTGGGCAGCCGGTGGGTGCGATCATTGCCAATTATTTTCTCTCGCCCAGTGCGCCCGATGTAAAGCTGATGCAATACGCCTCCAGCGTCGCCAGCATGGCTCACGCGCCCTTTATTGCTGCGGCGGGGCCGAGTTTCTTTGGCCTGGAAAGCTTCACCGGGCTACCCGACCTGAAAGATCTGCGGGATCACTTCGAAGGGCCGCAGTTTGCCAAATGGCAAAGCTTTCGCCAGAGCGAAGACGCCCGTTACATTGGCCTTACCGTCCCGCGCTTTCTGTTGCGCACCCCGTATGATCCCCTTGAGTGCCCAGTCAAGACCTTTGCGTATCAGGAAAACGTGGTTAACAGCCACGAGCATTACCTGTGGGGCAATACCGCCTATGCCTTTGCCACACGCCTGACAGACAGTTTCGCTCGCTTTCGCTGGTGCCCGAATATCATCGGTCCGCAAAGCGGCGGGGCCGTCGAGGACCTCCCACTGCATCACTTCCAGAGCATGGGGGAGATTGAAACCAAGATCCCTACCGAAGTGCTGGTATCGGATCGGCGCGAATACGAGCTGGCGCAAGAAGGGTTCATCGCCTTGACCATGCGCAAGGGCAGCGACAATGCAGCGTTCTTTTCCGCCAGCTCCGTGCAAAAGCCCAAATCCTTTGGCATCAGTGAAGAAGGCAGGGCGGCAGAACTGAATTACCGCTTGGGCACCCAATTGCCCTACATGATGGTGGTCAACCGCCTGGCCCATTACCTCAAGGTGCTGCAACGCGAACAGTTGGGCGCTTGGAAAGAGCGCACGGACCTTGAGCAGGAACTCAACAAGTGGGTTCGCCAATATGTGGCGGATCAGGACAATCCCAGCGCCGAAGTGCGTGGACGGCGCCCACTGCGTGCCGCGCGCATCGTCGTCAGCGATGTCGAGGGCGAGCCCGGCTGGTACCGCGTCAACGTGACAGTGCGCCCGCATTTCAAGTACATGGGGGCAGACTTCACCTTGTCCCTGGTTGGCAAGCTCGATAAAGAATGAGCAGAGGCCAGGGCATGGTTCAGCACAACAGCCTTTTCGAACGCCTTGAATGCGGTGAGTCAACGCGAGGGTGTCCTGTGGCGTCCATCGCCGCACATCTGGGAAAAATGCTCAGCACACGTGCGGGCAGTGTCCAGACACTGGTTGATTACGGTTTGCCTGATCTCAACGACATGCGCCTGAGCCTGCATGAGTCATTGACTCAGTCGCGGCTGCATATCGAGCGTTTTATCCAGGCCTACGAACCGCGACTGGCGAATGTGCATGTCAGGCTGTTGCCCGATGTGCGTGGGGCCCTGTCCCTGGCATTTGCAATTGAAGCTGAGCGAGTTATCGACGGCGTCCTGCAACCGGTCGTGTTTCAGGCCCGTCTTGCGCAAGCCGGGCGGGTAGAGGTTTTCGTCCATGACGTTTAACCGCTACTTTCAAAGTGAACTCAGCGCCCTGCGCCAACAAGGGCGGCGTTTTTCCGAGCGTAATCCAGCTCTGGCACCGTTTCTTGCTGAGGCCGGCCAGGACCCGGATGTCGAGCGTCTACTGGAGGGGTTTGCATTTCTGACCGCTCGCCTGCGCCAGAAGCTGGATGACGAACTGCCGGAGCTGACGCATTCGTTGATGCACTTGTTATGGCCCCATTACATGCGGCCAACACCGGCCTTCAGTATCCTGCAATTCGACCCCTTGAAACGTGCCGGCCCCAGTGTCCGAGTAGCCAGGGACACCGCCGTGGAAAGCGCCCCCATCAAGGGTGAGCGTTGCCGGTTCCGCACATGCTATGCCACCGACATCATGCCCTTGCAACTCAGTGGCCTGGAATACCGCTGCCAGGGCGAAGGGGCCTGGCTGGAGTTGCAACTGACCATGAGTACCCAAGGTAACTTCAGTGAGTTGGCATTTGATTCGCTGAGGCTGCACTTGGCTGGCGACCACTACATCAGTCAGGGCCTGTACCTCAGCCTGTTGCGCCATGTCGACAGTATCTGCCTGTCGCTGCTGGATCATGAGGGTATGCCGGTGAGGACCAGCGACGGGCAACCTGTGACGCTGCGCCTCAGTGCCGGTCAGGTCCAGCCAGTGGGGTTTTCCCAGGAGCAGGCGCTGATTCCTTATCCGCAGAACACTTTTGATGGTTATCGGCATCTGCAGGAGTACTTCGCTTTTCCCGAGAAATTCCTGTTTGTCGACGTCGAAGGACTGAATGTGGTGCACACGCTGCCTGACGAGCTGCTCCGGCTGGCGCATGGCATGGTGATGCGCTTCGAACTTCACACCCAGGGCCGTGAACCCCAGCGTCCCACCCTGGACAACGTGAAGCTGTATTGCACGCCCATCGTCAACCTGTTCAAACAGGATGCGATCCCCATTCGCCTGGACGGTAAACAGGATGAGTACCTGCTGGTACCTGGGGAATATACGCCGGGCAATGCCAGTGTGTTTTCCGTGGACCAGGTCACCGGGTGGCGCCCCGGCGGGTTGGGCTATCAGACCTATGTGCCGTTCGAGTCGTTTGAACATGACTGCGATCACGAGGCTTCGGCGGCACCCTCCAGTTACAGCATTCGCCAGCGTTCGTCGGTACAGCATGGCGGGCTTGATACCTGGATGGGATTCCCCAGCCGCCGCGAACAGGGCCAGGAAACCCTGTCGGTCGACCTGACCTGTACCAATTGCAACCTGCCGCGCCAACTTCGTGCAGGCGAAATCAGCCTGCCCGGGGAACAGACCCCGGAGTCATTGGGGTTTTGCAACATCACCACACCCACCGCGAGCTTTGCGCCGCCACTGGACCAGGATTTTTTGTGGAAGCTCATCAGCAATATGTCGGTCAACTATCTGTCGTTGACCGATATCAATGCCTTGAAAGTGATCCTCCAAACCTACGACTTGCCACGCTATCACGATCGACAGGCGCTGAAGGTCAGTCAGAAAAGGTTGAGCGCTTTGCGCTCCATTCGCCATGAGGCGGTGGATCGTCTGCACCGCGGGCTGCCTGTTCGAGGCTTGCAGGTCGAGCTGACGGTCGATTCCCAGGGCTTTGTCGGTCAGGGCGATCTGTTTGTATTCGCCTCTGTTCTCAATCAGTTCTTTGCACTCTATGCCAGCCTCAATTCGTATCACGAGTTGCGGGTCATCAGCACACAAGGAGACGTGTACCTATGGCCATCCCGGATGGGGCAGCAACCGCTGTTTTGACTCAACTTTGCCGTGGGATTCGTGAGTACACGCTATTTCAGGCGATTGTGCAGGTCATCGAACGACTGCGCGAGGCCCATCCGCTGCTGGATGACGAGGCGCTGTATGACCAATTGGAGTTCCAGGCCAACCCCGGTTTTGGGTTTGCCGCGCACGATATCGACCGTGTGGAGTTTTTCAGCGAGCACGGGGCCTTGCGCGCTCGCTTGCGTCTCAACGTATTGGGGTTATTCGGTGCCGGCTCGCCGCTGCCTGCGTTTTACGCCGAGCAAGCATTTGCCGAGCGTTCGGGCGGCAACCCGACTCGAGATTTCCTTGACCTGTTCCATCACCGCCTGCAGCGCCTGATGCTGCCGATCTGGCGCAAATACCGTTATCGGGCGTGTTTCCGGGCAGGTGCAAACGACAGGTTCTCCGAGCAGATGTTTGCCTTGATGGGGCTGGGCGACAGCGCAATTCGCAGTGCTTCGCAGCTTGATTGCAAGCGCCTGCTGCCTTACCTGGGCCTGCTGAGTTTGCAAGTGCACTCGGCTGCGCTGATCGAGGCTGTCCTGCGTTACTACTTCAAGCACGACGCGTTGTTTATCGAACAATGGGTCGAGCGCACGGTCGAGGTCAGCCAGTTGCAATGCAATCATCTGGGGCGGGCCAATAGCGCCCTTGGCCAGGACCTTGTCCTGGGGCATCGCATCGCTGACCGCAGCGGTAAGTTCAGGGTGCATCTTCCGGCACTGGGTTGGCAGCGTTTGCATGATTTTCTGCCTATCGCTGAGGCGTACCAGCGGCTGTGCGCGCTGGTGCGACTGACCCTGCGCGACCCTCTGGAATACGACCTGCGCCTGACGTTGGCGCCGGGCGAGGTCAGGCCGTTGCACATCGGCGAAAACACGCTTTGCCGCCTGGGCTGGACTACCTGGCTGGCGCATGAACAGGCCGACGGCGTGGTTACGCTTGCCGGCAATTTTCACAGGGGTTGATGATCATGATGAATGTGGACCTGCCAGGCGAATTGTCCGACCCGCTGGTATACGCCAATGCGCTGGCCGCCTGCTTTACACGCCTGGCGTTGTACCGTGATGAACAGGCGCTGCCTGACGCGCTCGTCGCCGGTGTGGCGCAACTGAGCCAGTGCGAACTCAACCAGTTTTACCTGCTCAATGAAGTGACCGGTCGCCTTGAACTGATTGCCCAGCATTTGTCCGAGGCGGCATCGATGGTCGTCGCGGTCGCAGATTCTGATCTGCACCATCCACCCCTGTTGAACCCTACCTTGAGCCATGGCGCTGTCCTGAGCCTGGACGATGTGCAGAGCAGTAGCCATGAGGTTCATTTCCTGCCCGTATCGGTGAAGCCCTGGCGTGCGTTGTTGAGCGTGCCGTTGCTCAATCGTGGTGAGCGGGTCGCCGGTGTGCTGCTGTGCGCTCGGCAACAGCCGGCCCAGTTGCAAGGCTACGCAACCTCCCTGGCGCAGTTGGGCAGCTTCGCCGTGAACCAGCTGCTGGTACTGCGCAGTATGCAGCCCAGCGTTGATTCAAGGCTCAGGTGCAACAAGCCGTTGGCCAGGGAGTACGGATTGATTGGCTCCAGTGCGGCGATGAAGCAGACGTGCCAGTTGATCAGCAAAGTCCTGCATACCCCGTACACCGTACTGCTGTGCGGCGAGACCGGTACCGGCAAGGAAGTGGTAGCTCGGGCCATTCATGCGGCCGGTCCGCGCCGGGAGAAAGCCTTCGTCGTACAGAACTGCGCAGCGTTCCCTGAAGGGCTGCTTGAGAGCGAGCTTTTCGGTTATCGCAAAGGTGCGTTCACGGGGGCCGAGCGCAATCATGCGGGACTGTTCGATGCCGCGCACGGCGGTACATTGCTGCTGGATGAAATCGGCGATATGCCGCTGGCACTGCAAGCCAAATTGCTGCGGGCCTTGCAGGAGGGCGAGGTTCGGCCGCTGGGTGCCAGCGCGGCGCATAAGGTCGACGTGCGGATCATTGCGGCCACTCATCGCGACCTCGCTGCGATGGTTGCCGAGGGGCGCTTTCGCGAAGACCTCTATTACCGGCTCGTGCAGTTCCCGATCACGTTACCGGCCCTGCGCGAGCGAGACGGTGACCTGCTGCAACTGGCGCGCTATTTCACTGACGAGGCGTGCGCGGCGCTGGAGAGGTCGCCCGTGGGTTGGTCCACCCTGGCCCTTGATCAACTCTCCGGCCACGCCTTTCCCGGCAACGTACGCGAGCTTAAATGCATGGTTGAGCGTGCCGTGTTGTTGTGTGACGCCGACGTGATCCTGCCGGAACACCTGGCGCTGCCACCGACTGCGGCGCCGGCCGCGAGCGACGATGTGACGCTGCGCCAGCGCATGGAACGAGTAGAGCGAGTGTTCCTGCTCGATTGCTTGCACAAGAACCATGGCAATCGCACTCGTACCGCGCGGGAGCTAGGGGTTGCCCGACGCACGCTGCTTTACCGTCTTGCACGCTTGAATATCCCCGTCGGCGATGCCAGGGAGAAATGCTAGTGGTGCACTTGATTTTTACTGTGGGAGAAACCTGATGCCTGACCGTCCATGGCACGCCGTGTTGCTTGTGTTGTGTTTGCTGGGTGGCTGTAACGCCAACTACGTGTTCGATGATGCCGAGTACCGTCCTTTGGGTGACCCACAGGCAATTATTCGTGGCCGATGAATAGAGGGATCATGACGATGCAGCTTGTGTTTGAGGTCTGTACGGTCGACAGCGCCAGCGCCGAACCCTCGGCCCGCAAAGTATTTGACGCAGTGGGCGGCGTGATTGGTCGCGGCTCCGGATGTGACTGGGTGATACCCGGCCCCAGCCGTGTGCTCTCCAGTCACCATGGATTAGTCGGTTACCGTGAGGGCCGCTATTTCCTGACTGATATCAGCCGCAACGGTATTGGCGTGGCAGGCAGTGTTGAACGCCTGCGCAAGGGGCAGGCGCGATTGATCAATGATGGCGATGTATTCGAGCTTGGGGCGTTGGCGCTACGTGCGCGTTTGTTGCAACCCGCGCGACCTTGCGGCGAGCTGCGTGCCACTGCCAGTGCGGCAGTACCGATTCCCGATGATGCCTTCCTGTCCCTGGACCCTCTGCACGTGCTGGGCCTGGATCACCGGCAGCATTCCAGCTCCGATGACCTGGAAGCATTGAGCGAGGCCGTTGATGAGCAAGGGGTGTGGGCCGAACGCCACGGGACCGATCGGGAGCATGTGACATTCCCGCGCCGGGCAGAGCCCGGGGTAGAGGTTGCTGCAGTGCACGTTAGTGCAATGGCACCTTCGACTGATGAAGTGTTCTGGTCACAGTTCGCGGCGGCCTTGGGCGTGGGGCTTGACGCACGCGACCCAGCGGCCAGGGAGGTTCTGGCGATCAAGGTGGCGGGCTTGTTTCGCTTGACGATCCAGGGGCTGCAACAAGCCCTGCGCACGCGTGAAGAGTTGCATCACGAATGGGGGAGGTCGTCGTTCGACAGTCCGGGCGCAGCCCGAAACCCCTTGAAAATGTTCAGCGACACCAACGCGGCGTTATCCGCACTACTGGATACAGGGGATTTGGGCCAAATGCCCGCCTCGCGGGCCATTGGTCAGGCTCATCGGGAGCTGCAGGTGCATCAGGTCGCGCTGCAGGCTGCCTGTCGCAGCACCGTGAATAAGGTGTACACGGCCTTCGAGCCGAACCATTTGGCCTGGTGCTTTGAGTCTCAGGGCAAGCCGCCACGATTTTTCACCGATGGGGCGCGTTGGCGTGCTTACCAGCGTCACTACCAGCGTTTGATGGCGCAAGGGCCGTTGAGCGATCGCCCGTTGAACGGCGATTTTGCCACGGCCTATGAAGAACAGGTGCGCCTGATCTCCTCCCTGCACATTGATTTTTCAGGATGATATTCATGTATCGAGCCACCCGCGCTTTGGTGTTGCTTTTGTCTGGTTTATTGGCGGGTTGCAGCGCCGTATCGCCTTTTTCCACGCTGACCAAGCTGGACGTTGTGTTGACCGCCAACGAGCACGTCAACCCTGACCTGCACGGGCGCCCCTCTCCCGTGGTGGTGCAGTTGATCGAACTGCGCCATGGCGTCGCCTTTGAACATGCCGACTTCTTCAGCCTGTATGACAAGGCGCAGCAATTGCTGGCAAAGGACTGGGTAAGCAGTGAAGAAGTCGAGCTGCGCCCGGGTGACCGCCTGGCGCTCAAACTCCGTATCGCTCCCGACAGTCGTTTTGTAGGGGTGTTGGCGGCTTACCGAGACTTGCCGCACGTTCAATGGCGGCAGTTGATCCCCGTGACTCTGCACCAGCGCAATCGTGCCGATCTGGTGCTGGACCAGGACGGTATACGCGTCGTCGACTCGCTCGCCGGGATGGAGGTGCGCTGAGATGCCTGTTCATAAAGTGATCTGGCAAGAAGGCATGTTGCTGCGGCCACAGCACTTGCAGCACAACGACCGCTATTACCAGCAGCAACTCAACCAGACGCGCCTGTTAGGCAGTGATGCCTGGGGCTTCCTTACCCTGGAGTTGAATGAGCAATACCTAAAGCTGGGCAAGCTGGTGGTCAACCAGGCGTGTGGCGTCTTGCCGGACGGGAGCTTGTTTGATTTGAGTGCCGCTATGGAACCGCTGGTGTTGCAGGTGCCGATTGATGCGGGCAGGCAGGGCATTTACCTGGCACTGCCCCTGGCCAGCGGCAATCACCTTGAGGTCCGCCAGCCTGAACAGAGCGATGTTCTGGCGCGTTACCTGCGATGCGAAGTGGAAGTGGGAGACTCCAACCTGGGTGTGGATGCTAGTTGCCGAATCAGCTGCGCACGGCCCGACTTGCGCCTTGTATTGGGCGAGCAACCGGGTGATCAGAGCTTCGTCAAACTCAAGGTTGCCCAGGTACTGGACGTCAGCGGTGAAGGGGGCGTGAGCCTGGATACCGCGTTCATCCCGACCTACATTTTCGTGCAGGAGCATGGGTACTTGGCGTCGTGCCTTAACGAAGTCGTCGGTCTGCTTGCCAGCCGTGGCGATGCCATCGCGGCGCGCATTCGTGGCGAGAGCACGGCTGCAAGCACACAACTCGGTGATTTCCTGATGCTGCAGGTGATCAATCGTACCGAACTTGCGCTGAGGCACTGCCTGAGCCAGGCCCAGGTTCGGCCCGAAGCGCTGTTCCGCCTGTTGGTGTCGATGCTCGGCGAGCTATCCACGTTCGCCTGTGACAGTAAACGCGCGCAGTTGGACGTGCATTATCGACACAGCGACCAGGGTGCCAGTTTTCGCGGGTTGATGGAGCGCGTACGCGCCGTCCTGTCGGTGGTGCTGGAGCAACATGCGATCGAATTGACATTGCAACCACGCCAGTACGGCGTTCTGGTCTGCCCGGTCAGCGAGTTGAAATTGCTTGGCACGGCCACGTTCATCCTGGCAGCTACCGCGCAGTGTGAGGCAGAGGAACTGCGCCAGCGCCTGCCGGCACACCTGAAAGTCGGACCGGTAGAGCGCATACGTGAGTTGGTCAACCTGCACCTGGCCGGTATCAAGGTCAAGCCGCTGCCAGTGGCGCCGCGGCAGATTCCGTTTCATGCCGGCAAGACCTATTTCATCCTCGATATGAGTGCCGCCGAGATCGCGCAATTGCAGCAGTCGGGCGGTTTCGCGTTCCACGTAGGCGGTGACTTTGCCGGGCTTGAACTCAACTTTTGGGCCATCAGGAATTGAATGCCATGGACAGTGAGTACACACAGGATGAAAGAACCGTCCTGCTCGACCGTGAGGGTCATGGGCCTGCACAGGGGCCATTGACGGACTTCCCATCGCCGCCACGCTATGAGCAGCTGGAAGATCGCATGATCTATGCCGGCCGTATGCTCGATGCGTCGAGCTTCAAGGCTGGGCTTAACCCGCTGGTGGCTGCGGCTTGGGCGGTGTTGTCCGAGATCGTGGCGCTCAGGGTCTGCTCTGGTCGCGAAGACCTGGGCACGCTCAACGACCGATTGTCATTGGCGGTGACTCAATTCGAAACCCGCGCCTTGCAGAGCGGTGTTGAAAGCAGCCAGGTCATGTCGGCGCGCTATGTGTTGTGCAGTGTGATCGATGAGGCGGTTGTTACTACGGCGTGGGGGGCACAGAGTGAATGGGCGAAGGTGAGCCTGTTAAGCCGCTTTCATAACGAAACCTTCGGGGGCGAAAAAGTTTTCCAATTGCTGGAGCGTCTATCACGCGACCCGGTGAAGCACCTGCCGATGCTGGAGCTGCTTTACCTGTGCCTATCCCTGGGGTTCGAGGGCAAATACCGAGTGATGGAGCGCGGCATGTCGCAACTGGAGGGTGTTCGCGATGCCTTGTATCGCCAGATCCGGCACGTGCGCGGGGAGCCGTCGCCGGCGCCACCCGTGCCCGCGATGCACGGGGCGAGCCGGCGTACGGGGTTGTATGTCGTTCCCGTTACCTGGCTGGTCATCTTCACCCTGGTTTGCTTGCTGGCAATGTACACAGGATTTGCCTGGGTGCTGAGCAAGGAGCGCGCGAACGCGCTGCAACCGCTTCAATTTTCGGCGTCGGATTTGATCCGCACGTCCTTGTAAACGCAGGGAGCAAAGAATGAGCGCATTCTTCAAGGGTGTGGGCGCCGTGCTGGGCCGGATTTGGGTTTGGAGCCTGTTGCTGGCGCTTTCGTGTGCCGCAGTGGTGTGGTTTTGGGGGCCGCTGTTGGCGGTCAATGATCAGCCTGTTTGGCAGGGCGCGACGGCTCGCCTGGTCACCATCAGCGTCGTGTTTCTGCTTTGGGGGTTGGTGATGGCCCTTGCCGGCGGTGGTCGTGCCGCCCGGCGTCCACGGTCTGAGCGCCAGCCCCGCCAGCAGCCGTCGACACGGGTGGAGAACGAATACCGCTGCGTACGCACTCGGTTCAAGGATGCGGTTCACCTGCTGAAAACCTCCAGCCGTTATGGAGAGCGCAGCGCGCGTTGGCGCCATGAGTTGCCCTGGTACCTGTTGATGGGTGAGCCAGGCAGTGGCAAGACGCAATTGCTGGCGGCAGCCGGCTTGCAGTTATTGCCTGAACACGCCGACAGGCGACCGACGAGCAGCAGTGCGCATTGCGAGTGGTATTTCGCCGACGAAGGCGTAGTCGTCGACACCCCCGGGCGCTATCTGACCCAACCTGACAGTGCAGTGGATGCCGCAGGCTGGGCCACCCTGCTGAATCTCCTCAGGTGGCGGCACCGGGTGCGCCCGCTCAACGGCGTGGTGGTGGCGCTGTCGGTAGACGCGTTGCTCAACCCCAGCGAGTACGACCTGGATCACCATGCCCGTCGTGTGCACGCGCGCTTGCAGGAGATCCAGCAAACGCTACATGTGGATGTGCCGATCTATCTGGTGTTGACCCAGGCCGATCGATTGCCCGGATTCGCTGAGTTCTTTGATTCACCCCATGGGGAAAGTGCCGACAGTCTGCTGGGGCAGCCACTGGACGTCGGCAGCGGCATGGCTGAAATTACCCAGGTTCACGAGGCCGTCGAGGGATTATTGCAGCGTTTGAACGGTGAGCTGATTGCGCGACTGCACCAGGAGGGCAACGTTGAACGTCGTGGTCAGATCCTGGAGTTTCCCCAGCAGGCGGCACGCGTCGGTGAGCGTGTAAGCCTGTTCGCTGAAATGGCCTTTTCTGCTCATCGCTACCAACCCATCAATGGTTTGCGAGGGTTCTTCCTGACCTGTGCCGATGACAGGCATGTACGTTTTGTGAGGGGGCTGTTCAGCCAGGTGATCTTTGCCGAAGCCGGTCTTGCCAGCCTGCAGGCCCAGGAGCAGCGGCGCATCCGTCGGCGCCAGGGCCTGCAAGCGATGACAGTCGCGCTGATTCTTGGCGGGGTCGGCGGTCTGTGGATGTACAGCTACAGCGTCAACGAGCAACGCCTGGTCCAACTGGCGGCATTGGTCGCCCAGACGGCGCCGGCCGCAGGGGCTCAAAGCGATGAAAGCCCGGCGTTGTTGGGGCTGTTGGATGCGCGGTTGGCGGCGACCCGGGTGTTTCCGGCGGCGCAGGATGTGCGCCTGGTCGAGCGCCTCGGCCTGTATCAGGGCGAGGTGAGTCGTCCCTGGGTAGACCAGGCTTACGAGCAGGCGCTGCAACAGCAACTGCTGGCCTGGATAACCGCGCAGCTTGAAGAACAGGTAGACGCAAGCCTGGGGGACCGCGAACGGTTATTGGATAACCTGCGTGCGTATTTGATGCTCAATCTGCGCGAGCGCCGTGACGCCACCTGGCTGGCACAGCATGTGACAGGCTTTTGGTCGGTTCGTTTTGCAGGGGATATGCCCACGCAGAAGCGTCTGGGAGAGCACTTGGCACGGCTGCTTGAACGGCCGTTTGTCACACCGCTCAACGATGAGCGAGTGGCCCAGGCCCGCGAAGTGCTGAGGGGGGAATCGTTGGCCGATGGCGTGTATCGAGTATTGCGCGAACAAGCGCGCAGCCTGGAACCGTTGCGCCTGGCCGAGGGTAAGGTATTTGCCACGATCGACCCGCCTGTTCCCGGTTTCTATACAAAAAGATATGTGCAGTACTTTGAGGCGCAGGGCCCGAGGCTGGTCAATGCCATCGCTCAGGATAATTGGGTGCTGGGGCAGGGCACCGACCTGGGGCCACAGGATCTGCGGCGGTTGATGGCAGAACTGCAGCAACGCTACTTCAGTGAGTATGCCGATGCCTGGAGCGATGTCCTCGGACGGGTCAGGCTGCAACAGACCGACAGCCTGCGCCAGGATGCCGACCAGCTCATGAGCCTGACCTCGGCACAGTCCCCCTTGATTCGGCTATTGCAGCAGTTGCGTGAAAACACTCATTTGCTGCCAGGCCATGTGCTGCTGGATAAGGTGTCCCAGCATTCGGGAGAGCTGGCAGGGATGGCCAAGGCGACGTTGACGGATGGGCAGTCGGTTTTTGACGATGCGCCACGGCGGGCATTGCAGCAGCGGTTTGAACCCTTGCATCAGTTGCTCGATGAGCAGCACAACCCCGGCGCAGAGCTGGCCCAGGCGTTGCGTTTGCTCGGTGAGCTGCACCTGCAACTCACGGCATTGAACCGTGACAGCGCGCCGGAGCAGGCGGCCTTCCTGCGTGCTCGACAGCGTATGGAGGGGCAGCAGGATGTACTGGGCAATTTGCGTGATGCTGCTGCGCGTCTGCCGCTGCCGCTTGCCGGTTGGTTCGAGGGCGTGGCCGACGACAGTTGGCGGCATTTGCTGGAGCAGGCGTATGTGCATGTCAACCAACGGTATCAGGGCGACGTATATAGCCTTTATGCCAAGGCCCTTCGCCGACGTTATCCATTCAATGCCCATGCAAGCAGTGATGTTGCGCTGCATGATTTTCAGGAGTTCTTCAAGCCGCAGGGGGTGATGGCGCGTTTTTATGAGGGATATCTTCGGCCTTTCATCAGCGCCGATGACAGCCGCTACAGGTTGCGTGGGTTGGATGGCCAGAGTTTGCCGGTTTCGCGCTCGCTGCTGGACCAACTGACGAAAACCCAGGTAATCCGCCGCGGCTTTTTCAGGGAGGACTCGGGGGAGTTGTCTGTGCGATTTACCTTGGCGCCCTACAGCCTGGACCAATCGGTCAGCCGAGCCATACTGCGGTTTGGCGACCAGCAGTTGGAATATCGGCACGGCCCGATCACGCCCATGGCGTTTCATTGGCCCACCGAGGCAGAGAATGGGCGCAGCAGCCTTGTGCTGGACAGGGGCACGGAGCAGCGCCCGTTGGGCATCGAGAAAAACGCAGGGGCCTGGTCGCTGTTCCGGTTTTTCGATCTGCTGCAGAAAGAACCCGCAAGTGGTGCAAATATGCAGATTTTCAAGGCAGACCTCGCCGGTCTGCGCGCCAATTACCTGCTGACCAGCCAGCGCACGCCAGGTCCGTTTGATATGGACACATGGCGCACCTTCCGATTGCCGGAGCAACTGTGAGCCAGGTCGGCGCCCATTGGCGCAGTGCCGGGCGCACCCAGCGAGGGCAGGCGCGACGGCGTAATGAAGATGCGTTTCTGGACAACCCGCATGGCGGTTGCTGGGCTGTGGCGGACGGAATGGGCGGCTATCGGCACGGTGATGTCGCCAGTCATTGGGTGGTCAGCCACCTGGCTTCAGTGTCGGCTCATGGCAACCTTCATCAACGGATCAATACCGTTCGGGAAAGTTTGCAAGGCGTTAACCAGCGATTGCGGCGCGCGTCGACAGAGCCCGACTCAAATGATGGCGCGACGATGGGCAGTACCGTGGTGGCCTTGCTGTTGGAGAACGGTCGGGCAGCCTGTGTCTGGGCCGGGGACAGTCGCTGCTATCTATGGCGCGGCCAGAACCTCTACCAGTTATCCAAGGATCACTCGCTGCTGCGGCGCCTGATGGACGAGCGTCATATCAGCGTGGCGCAAGCCCAGGCGCACCCCGATGCCAGGGCCTTGACCCGCGCCGTTGGTGCGCGCTCGCGTTTGGACCTTGAGGTATTGGAGCTCAGCACCCGCCCAGGGGATGTATTTCTGTTGTGCAGCGATGGCTTGTATCAGGCCCTCAGCCATATCGAGGTGGGACGGGCGTTGAGCAGGAGAACGCCCCGGCAGGCGGTGGAGCAATTATTCGCCGGAGCGTTGCGCAGGCCGGTGCGAGATGACCTGACCGCAGTTGTGGTGCAACCTTGAACCTGGCGGTCGCACCACCCCGTCTGCTCGCAGGGCGTTATCACCTTGAGCATGTCCTGGGCAGCGGCGGCATGGGCGTGGTGTACCGCGCGCGCGATCTGTTGCATGAGCAATTGGGCCAGCCTTGCTCCAGGGTGGCACTTAAGCTGCTGGGCGAGTCCATTTCCGAGTGTCCCGACGCGCATGTGCTGTTGTACGGCGAGTTTGCGTTGGCCCGCAGCCTGCGGCACGACCGTGTGGTACGGGTGTTTTCCTTTGAGGTCGACACCCACAGCAAAATTGCGTTTTTCACCATGGAGCTGCTGCAAGGGGTGACCCTAGACCGGCTGCTGCTGGAGTGCCCCTATGGTTTGCCCTGGCAGGAACTGCAACCCATCGCTCTGCAGTTGCTGGATGCTTTGGCCTACATCCACCAGAAGAACGTCCTGCATGGCGATGTGAAACCCGCCAACGTCATGGTGGGAGAGGAGGGCGTATGTTTGTTCGATTTTGGTCTGGGGCATGCTCAGACTCAGGAGGCGATGGGTTTGCCAAGTGTCAGCCGTACTCGCTTCAATGCCTGGACACCCGCCTACGCGGCCCCGGAATTACTGGACGGCGGCGCGCTGAGCTGCGCTGCGGATGTATACGGCATCGCCTGCATTATGTACGAGCTAGCTAGTGGCCAGCGTATCGGCGCACGCTCTTTCACTGACCGGCTGGCCCGGCCCGCGCAATTACCCAGGCACTGCTGGCCGGCATTACATTCGGCGTTGGCGATAGATCCCCAGCGTCGAACCGTAACAGTCGCCGAATTGCGCGAAGTGATGGCCTGCAGCCGGCCACGCTGGTGCCTGTAGGGTAAAGGTCAGATCGCCAGGCCATGCAGCTGGCAATACTCCACCCAGCCCATACCGGCCATCTGTGCGACTTCTTTATGCACTTCGCGGCGCTGGGCCTCGAAGGTTTCGGTGGAGTCGGCCGTCAGTTTAAGGGTCAGCTCCCAGGCGAACAGGTGTTGCTGCTCCGCGTGGGCTTCGAACGCTTCATGCAAGCGCTCGGCGCGATACTGCGCCAGGGTCTCCCCCCTGGCCTGGGCGGCCAACGGGTTGAGGCTGTCCAGCTCCGTGGCGATGTGCGGCTGATCGCGCAAAAACCTGTCCAAGGCAAGCTGGTAAGTATCGCTGGGTGCTGACAAGGATGTGCCCTTAGTGCGAGGGACGGGACTTGGAATCGGCTGCGTGCGCGCTGGGGTGAAGGCGCGCACGTTTGCGGGCTCTGCGTCGCATCCAGTTCTGCAGCGGCGCCAGCAAGAAGAACATCAGGTAAGCGACCAGCACCAATGCCAGGTCAACCCAGGTTTCAGCGACAGGCCCGGTGAACAGCTCAATCACATTCTTGATTACAAACAGCAGCACCACACTGCACAACCACAGCAAGATGGTGACAAATAGGGGACGCATGTTGCTTGACCGCTTGTCTTGCATAGTGAAGCTCTCTCCTTTATGCCTGTTGTCGTTCCAGGCCTGATTCCCTGACTGCGTACCTGCTGGTTTGCAAGTTGTAACATCCTTTAACACGCAGACAGACGCGGATGATACCGACTCAGATAGCCTTAGGGGTTGCTTCAAGTCAGAAAGTTCGATAATTCGGTAAGAAATAGGTGCGGCTATCGTGCGTTTTATCCCAAGAAGCGCGGTTCGGATTGGCAAAAGTCTTTTGCTCCTGCACTCAGGGCGTGTAGCGTTAGCGTGTGTTTCCGGCCCTGGCTTCCAGCGGCAATAGGTGACGGGCAGAGGACGGCTCATGGCGCAAACGCTGTTCAAACTTTTCCTTACCCAGCGCCTGGCGGTCTTGGCCAGCACCGAGTCGTTGCGTGCGATTCGCGAGGGGTTGTTGTGGATACTGCCGTGTCTGTTGGTATCCGCCGGGTTCCTGATCCTGTCCGAGTGCGCCCAGGCGTTGGGGTTTGGCCCCCGGGTAGTGAGTTTCCTGGCGGGGTTGCACAACCAGATAAGCTCGGTGATTCCCTTGCTGGTTGCGGCCTCCATCGGTTACATGTTGGCGATCCAGCATCGCCTGCCACAGCTGCCGGTCGCCTTCCTGTGCCTGGCCCACGTGGTGGTTGCCACGTTCGTATTGCGCGAGTATCCCCGGGCGTCGGCCACCTTCCTGCTGTTTATTGCCATCGCTTCGCCCTTGATCAATGTGCCGGCCATTGCGTGGCTGCACCGTTTTCGCTGGACACGCCTGGTCAACGAAGACCTGGTTGGGCATAACCTCAAGGGCACCATCAACATGGTGATCCCTGGCGCGATCACGGCGTTGTCACTGGTGATGATACTGACGTTGCTGTTGCTGATTCCCTACGTGGCGCAATTGCAGGGGCCCCGGGTGCTCGATGCGTTGCAATCGCCCTACAGCACTGGGTTGTTTGTGACGCTGATGAATTCGCTGCTGTGGTTCTTCGGCATTCACGGCGTCTATGCCATGCAGCCGTTGTTCGATGTACTGGACCAGGCCGTGGTGCTTAACGGTGCGGCGCTGGCGGCGGGGCAGCCGGTCCAATACCTGCTCAATAACGGCCTGCTCGGCAGTTTTGCGTTTATCGGCGGATCGGGCGCGACCTTGTGCCTGCTGCTGGCGATCCTGGTGTTTTCCCGCAGCCACTCCATGCGGTTGCTGGCGATCGCCAGCTTGCCGCTGTCGTTATTCAACGTCAGCGAGGTGCTGTTGTTTGGCTTGCCGATCATCCTCAACCCGCGTTTGTTCATACCGTTTCTACTGGTGCCGGCGTTCAACGCGATGGTGGCATTGACGGTGGTGCAATTGGGCTGGGTCTCGCCGGCGGTGGCCAGCGTGCCGTTTACCGCGCCGGTGCTGCTCAATGCCTACCTCAGCACCCATGGCGACGTGGCGGCTGTGGCCCTGCAAGTGTTGCTGCTGGGCATGGGCACGCTGGTGTATGCGCCCTACGTGCGGGCCATTCATCGTCAGTCCATCGACGGTAGTACGGTTTACCTCAAGTCTCTGGACATGACCTTTCGCGGCCTCGGAGAAAAAGGCCGCCTGCTGGAGTTCGATCCGGTAATGGCCTCCCACCGGACGCTGGCGCGGCAGGCCGTTGAATTGAGCCGGATCCAGCAGATCAGCGATTACGAGTTCTACCTTGAATTCCAACCCCAGGTATCTACCCGTACCGGCTTGTGCACCGGGTGCGAGGCATTGATGCGCGCCCGGGACAGCCACGGCACTGTGCATTCACCCTGGGAGTTCCTGCAATGGCTGGCGCAAGCCAGGCTGATGCCGGACGTGGACGTGTGGGTGGCGTCCCAGGCCGTGCGCCAGTATCAGAAGTGGCGCAAGATCGGCTTTGAACTGCCCATGACCATCAACATTTCCAGTGCCACCTTGAAGGACGCCGCCTATGGTGATCGCCTGGTGGAAATTCTGGCCCAGGCCGATGGCCGAGTGTCGGTGGAAATCACCGAAGATGCGCTGGTCAGCGACATCCCCGCCACCCGCCAAACCATCCATAAACTGCAGGCCACCGGAGCAAAAGTGTATCTCGATGATTTTGGCACCGGGTTTTCCGCGTTGAGTTACCTGCACCAGTTTCCTGTGGACTTTATCAAGATCGACCGCAGTTTTGTGGTGGCCCAGCGCGATCCCAAGGGCGCCCAGGTGCTGACCGGCATGTTGCGGTTTTGTGAGGCGTTGAACCTGGGCGTGGTAGTGGAGGGGGTGGAGACTGCCGAGCAACTGGCGTTCTTGAGTACGGGGCCTGAGTTGTTTATCCAGGGATGGTATTTCAGCAAGGCATTGCCGGGTGATCAGTTGCCGCGCTTTGTGCGCGAGCGGTCGGCGGTGGTTTGATCCGGTGGTGTGCCTGTCCGGATATCCGGTGCATGTTTACCTGGCGCGCTGAGATCAAAATGTGGGAGCGAGCTTGCTCGCGAAAAACGTCAACGATAACGCGTATTTCCTGAATAAACGCGGCGCCTATGGTTTTTCGCGAGCAAGCTCGCTCCTACAAAAGCCTTAACTGACGGGCATTCGGGCCCCTAAGCCGACTCATAGCCGCGCCGCGTGCGCTCGATTTCTTCAAGCAAGCCATCTATGTCCGCCAGGCGTGCGCGGTTGTCATGTTCCCAGGGGTGAAACCCCGGTTTGAAATAATGCAGCCACGGCCTGAGCATCCGCGGGAACACGCCCTTGGGCCCGTACAAGTACTTGACCATGCGCCACAGCCCCTTCAGCGTGCCGCCCGAGGTGCGGTCGGCAATCAGCAGCCGCACGTGGAAGTCCAGCACCACCAGCCAGAACATGACGGTGGTGGTCAGCATGGTGCCGGTGCGCAGCAGGTAGCGTGCGGGGCCGGGTTTGATCACCTGATTCCATACATCGAAGGCTACGGCTTTATGTTCGGTTTCTTCCAAGGCGTGCCAGTACCACATCTGCTGGTAACCCTTGAGTGAATCACCAAAGCGCGAGGGGTCGCTCAACAGGATTTCCGCCAGCATCGCTGTGTAGTGCTCAAGGGCGATGGTCACCGCCAGGTTGAACGACGGCGGCAGGTGTTTCTTCTGCAAGTCGAGGAAGAACTTCAAGCGTCGGTCGAGGGTGTGCGCGGGCAAGCCCGCCGCTTGCAGCAGGTCGTTATAGGCCACATGTTCGCGGCTGTGCATGGCCTCCTGGCCTATGAAACCCTGGATTTCCTTTTTCAGTTCGGGATCGTCGATCTGCCCGCGGTAGTGGCGCACGCTGTCCATGAAAAACAGCTCGCCCTGGGGAAACAGCAACGACAGGGCGTTGAAGAAGTGGCTGATAACCGGCCCTTGTTCATGCCAGTCCTTGATGCGCTCGGCAGGCAAGGCAAAACGGATATCGCGACGGATCGGCAACATGCTGCGTCCTCCTGTTCAGAGATGGGACTGGTCGTTGGTTTCAAAGACCCGTGTGCGCGGCTTGGGCGCCATGCGTTTGCTTGCAAACACCACCAGTGCCTGATAGGCCGAAGGCAGGCAACGGGCGAGCAGGTCGAGAAAATAGGCGTCGCGGCCGATCAGCACACGGCGCTTGTTTTTGCGTACACCTTGCAGGATCACTTTGGCGGCCTGGTCGGCGTCGGTAATAAACAGCTTTTCGAAGTCGGCGCGGGCCTGTTGTTCGCTGTGGATGAGGAAACCGGTCATGTTCGCGTCGATACGGCTGCTGCGGCAGATATCGGTACGAATACCACCGGGGTGCACACAGGTGGCCGATACGCCGCAGCGTTGCAGGTCGAGTTCCTGGCGCAGGGCCTCGGTGAAGCCGCGCACGGCAAACTTGGTGGCGTTGTAACCGCTCATGCCGGGTTGGGCGAACAGGCCAAACACGCTGGAAGTATTGACTATATGGCCTTCGCCGCTGGCCTTGAGATACGGCAGGAACGCCTTGGTGCCATGCACCACGCCCCAGAAGTTGATGCCGACGATCCATTCCAGGTCGGCGTAGTCCACGCCTTCGACGGTACTCGACAGCGCCACCCCGGCATTGTTGAACACCAGGTTGACCTGGCCATGTTCCGCGGCACAGCGTGCAGCCCACTCCTGCATGGCTTGGCGGTCAGAGACATCCAGCACCTGCGTGGTCACGGTCACGGGCGACAAGGTCGATGTGCGGATCAGTTCCAGGGTCTGTTCCAGTCCCTGGCTGTTCTTGTCGGCCAAGGCAAGGTGGCAGCCTTCGCGTGCCAAGGCTAAAGCCAATGCGCGGCCCATGCCGGAGGCTGCACCGGTGATCGCCGCAACGCGGCCATTGAATGACTTCATGACAGGCTGCCTTCTGTGGCGGAGTGGGGGGCTGGTACGGGACGTGGCAGAGCGGGCGCCGGCAATGGGCTGGCGACGTAGTCCTTGAGCGCAAAGTGACGGGTGAGCTGTTTGAAACGCCAGGTAGAACCGGGCCACAGCGTGGTGTTCTTGCCGGTGCGTGGGTCCAGGTACCAGCTCTGGCAGCCGCCGGTGTTCCAGATGGTGCGCTTGAGCTTGTCCTGCAACTGGTGGTTGTAGGCGTGCTCCACGGCGGGTTTGACCTCGACCGTGGCAATGCGCTGGCGCTGCATGTGTTTCAAGGCATCGAGGATGTAGGTGACCTGGGCTTCGATCATCAGGATCATCGAATTATGCCCCAGGCCGGTGTTGGGTCCGACGATCAGAAACAGGTTGGGATAGCCCGGCACGGTGGTGCCTTTGAAGGCATGGGCGCCGTCGCTCCAGGCGTCCATCAGGTCGATGCCGTCGCGGCCGATGATGCAGTCGCGCGGCAAGGGGTCGCTGGCCTGGAAACCGGTGCCGAAGATCAGGCAGTCAGCGGGATGCTTGATCCCGTCGGCGGTGATCACACCGTCCGCCTCGATGCGCAGCACCCTGTCGGTGACCACCTCGACATTACTGCGCGACAGCGCCGGGTAATAGTCATTGGAGATCAGCACGCGCTTGCAGCCGATGGTGTAGTCCGGCGTCAGCGTCTTGCGCAGGGAAGGGCGGGCCACTTGTTTGCGCAGATGCCGCAGGGCGATTTTCTGCACCATCTTCATCAGGCGTGGGTGCAAGGCAAAACCCACCACCCGGCCTTCCAGTGCCCAATAGAACGCGCCGCGCACCAGCTTTTGGGTGAACGGCAGGTGATTGAACAGCCAGCGTTCAAGCGTTGAAATCGGCCGGTCCGGTTTGGGCATGATCCAGGGCGGCGTGCGCTGGAACAGGTCCAGGTGCGCCACCTGTGGCGCGATCTGCGGCACGAACTGGATGGCGCTGGCGCCGGTGCCGATCACGGCCACGCGCTTGCCTTTCAAAGAGTAGTCATGGTCCCACTGCTGGGAGTGAAAACGCTTGCCCTTGAAGCTGTCCAGCCCCGGGATATCCGGCAGCGCCGGGCGAGACAGCCCGCCCATGCCCGAGACCAGCACCCGTGCGCTGACTTGACGGCCATTGCTGAAGCTCAGGTGCCAGCGTTGCTGTTGCTCATCAAACACCGCACGTTGCAGGGCCATGCCAAAACGCAGATAGGGCGCCAGCTCAAAACGTGTGGCGCAGTGTTCCAGATAGGCGCGGATCTCAGGTTGTGTCGCGAACTGTCGCGACCAGTCCGGGTTGGGCGCAAAGGAAAATGAATACACATGGGACTGCACGTCACAGGCGCAACCCGGGTAGTGGTTATCGCGCCAGGTACCGCCGAGGGTCTCGGCCTGTTCGGCGATGAAGAAGTCGGTGAGCCCGGCCTCCTTGAGCTTGATTGCCATACACAGGCCAGCGAACCCCGAGCCAATGATGGCAATGTCAATCGAATCACTGTGGGCAGTCATGGGCGTGCCTCATAGATGGAAAGCGGGTGGGCATCGGATGTGCTCCTCTTTTTGTTTTGTCTTTTAGATAGAACACCATTGCAAAGAAAAATTGAATTAATTATTTTAAAAAAGATTTTAAATAATCTACCTGAAAATTTCGCCTACGCTAGGACCTTGTTCCGCATGTGCGATTTGTCCGACGGACGAGCGTGGTATGCAGGGCGTCCAGGTCCAAGGGGTGGACGATGGCTGAGGCCCTGATCAATTCCGGTCGGGTCGCCAGCAGCAGGGAAGCAGAGGACCGAGCTATGGCTGTGGAATGGGTTGTCGCTGCGGGTGTGCTGGCCGGCGCCAGCGCGGTGTTATGGGGCTTGAGTGCCTGGATGACGCGGCGCATTGAAGCGCGGGTTCCGATCAACGGGCGTTTCGTCGAGGTGGATGGCGAGCGCTTTCATTATGTCGAGGAAGGCAAGGGCCCGCCGCTGGTGATGATCCACGGGCTGATGGGCAGCAGCCGTAACCTCACGTATGCCTTGTCCGGGCAGCTGCGTGAGCATTTTCGCGTGATCACCCTCGACCGGCCGGGGTCCGGTTATTCCAGCCGACACAGCGGCACGGCCGCAGACTTACCGGGTCAGGCCCGACAAATCGCGGCCTTTATCAACACGCTCGACCTGGGCAAGCCGTTGGTACTGGGCCATTCCCTGGGTGGCGCGATTGCTCTGGCGCTGGCCCTTGACCATCCCCATGCGGTGTCCGGGTTGGTACTGGTAGCGCCCTTGACCCACCCGCAACGCATGTTGCCGCTGGTGTTCCTGTCATTGGCGGTGCGCCCGGCCTGGCTGCGACGCTGGATGGCCCACACCCTGACGATGCCCGTCGGCCTGCTGAGTAAAAATGCGGTGGTCAAAGGCGTCTTCGCCCCCGATGCCGCACCGCCGGACTTCGCCACCCGGGGCGGCGGGCTGCTGGGCATGCGTCCGGACAACTTCTATGCGGCGTCCACCGAAATCAACCGGGTCAACGACCACCTGCCCGACATGGTCAAGCGCTACCCGCAACTGAGCTTGCCCATCGGCCTGATCTATGGCGCCCGCGACAAGGTGCTCGACTTTCAGAAACATGGTCAGGCCCTGGCGAGCAAGGTGCCAGGGCTGAAAATGCAAGTGGTCGAAGGCCGTGGGCATATGTTGCCGATCACCGCGACAGAGCGGGTGGCGGCGCTGGTGGAGCAGGTCGCCAAGCGCGTTCGACCCGGGGCAGACATCAGGCTGTTGCACCCACCCAAGGCCCTGGCGAGTAGATAAGTGTGCACCCGACTCGCGGGTCAAAGGCGTTGATGCCTGCTCTAGACACCTGACCAGACAGCCGAAAAAGAGACTGCACGGTCACGGTAAAAAGGGCTTGAGAAACTAGTTGACGACCTAACGATTCCGCGCTATTTATTTAAAAAAATTATTTCAATGTGTAATTTGAAATTATTTTTGAAATGCCTAAGAGCGAATAGAATAATGAAAAAAACGTCTTTTATCGCATGGTTGATTTCTCGGGGCAGTCAGCGCTCCGTAAACCTGTTGGCTGCCCCAATGCACACCGAATGTGTACGGAGGTTGCCATGAATCAGACCCTGGCCGCCCCGCACGTCTGGACCGACGGTAAGCGCCACCTGTGGTGGCTCGGCATCATGCCACTGGCAACCCCCTTGCTCTCCGGCGCCCTGGCGATCGGTACCGGCGTACAGCAATTGTGGTGGGTGGGTGTGCTGGTGATCTTCGGCTTGATCCCCCTGATCGACGGCCTGCTCGGCGAAGATGTCAGCAACCCGCCTGAATCTGCCGTCAGCAACCTTGAATCCCAACGTTACTATCGCTGGATCGTCTACACCGGTGTGCTGTTTGTGATCTCTTCAGTGATTATCACCGGCTGGCTGGCCGCCGGTGGCATCGACTGGATCATCAACGGCGGCCTGCTGAACGCCACGGCCACGCTGGAGCCGTCGAGCTGGCTGGCCAAAGCTGCTGCATTCGTCACCGCACGCACTGAACTGCATGGCCACATCAGCGTGTTCACTTACCTGGGTATGGCAATGTCCACCGGCGCCGCCACGGGCATCGCGATCAACACCGCCCATGAACTGGGGCACAAACCCAAGCCCCTGGAAGTGTTCCTGGCCAAGGTCACCCTGGCGCCGACGTTCTACGGGCACTTCTACACCGAACATAACCGCGGCCATCACGTTCGGGTCGCCACCCCGGAAGATCCCGCCAGTTCGCGGCTGGGGGAAAGTTTTTGGGCATTCCTGCCGCGTTCGGTGTGGTTCAGCGCCGTGTCGGCCTGGAACCTGGAGCGCGAACGCCTGCGCAAACTCGGTTTGCCGGCCTTGCACTGGAAGAACGCCGTGCTCAGTGCCTGGATGTACAGCGTGGTGTTGTGGGGCGCGATGATCGCCTGGTTGGGCGCGGCGGTGATTCCGTTCCTGATTATCCAGGGCATCTATGGGTTCTCGTTGCTGGAAGTGGTGAACTACGTCGAGCATTACGGCCTCAAGCGCCAGAAGTTGCCCAATGGCCGTTACGAACGCTGCTCGCCGCGCCATTCATGGAACAGTAACCGGATTGTCACCAATATCTTCCTGTTCCAACTTCAGCGGCATTCCGATCACCATGCCAACCCCACGCGCAGTTATCAGTCGTTGCGCCACTTCGATGAGTCACCGCAACTTCCGTATGGTTACGCAAGCATGATTGTCTGGGCCTATGTGCCTTACTTGTGGCGACGTCGTATGGACCATCGGGTGCTCAATCATTATGCCGGGGATATCACCCTGACCAATCTTCAACCGTCACAGCGTTTGAAGTATCTGGAGAAGTACAGCAACAGCGCCAAGCCGTTTTGAAATGAAGTAAGCAGTACGGGCGTACTCGGGATCTGTGTATCGCGCAGGTCCTTGTCGCCCCCGGTATCAGGTGCAAGAACGTGGTTTGACCCTACAAAAATAATTTCAAGGGAAGGACGTACACCATGCAAAGTTCTGCCAAGTTCACCGCCCACATCCTGCTGGCAGCGATGGGCCTGATTGTCTATCACCAGGCCCAGGCTGCCCGTATCGAACCTGTCGGCAGTGCCTTCACGGCTCAAGGGCCCATCAGCTTTTCCAAAGGCAAGCTGATCAGCGCCGACTGCACTATCAAGGTGGCCGGCAAGGTTGCAGCCGATGGCTCATCGGTGAATGTCGATAAAGTTGAATTCGACGGTGGCCTCAAATGCAGCCGTGTCGAAGCGATCAACTTGCCCTGGGTGCTGGTCGCCAAAGATACAAAGAGTGGCTCGATGTCCAGAATCAGTGTCGATGTGCACGCCTTTGGCCTGGGCGGCAAGTGCGGCCCTTCAACCGCCGACGGTACCTGGGACAACGCCACCGGCAAGTTGGAAGCCGCCAATGTTGCCATTGGCGAAGACTGCAAGATCAACACGGTGTCAATCAAGATGCCGCCCAACTTCAAAGTGGTCGAATAAACCGTTCCAACTGTTGCAGCGGTAAATGCATTGAAATTTGGCTGGAAAGGGAAGTTCTGCAGTTTCACCGTGACCTCTCGATCATGGCCATTACCCCTGGCGAAATGAATCGCCATAACATGTGAGGAAAAACAATGAAAAGCTTGAAAACTCTCGTGTCGCTCTCTGCCTTGGCTGTTTGCATGGGGGCTGCTTCCATGGCCAATGCCTACAGCATCACGCCGGTTAATTCGAACTTTACGGCGCCTGGCACTATTTCGGTGAAATCACCGTCGTCCTATCAGGCCACCGTTAACTGCACTGCCAACTTTACCGGCAACGTCGACGCCACTGGCGTGGCCAAGATCACCGGGGTGACGGTGAGCGGTAGCGGCCTTTGCGCATTGCCAAAAATCACCGGGTTGCCATGGACATTGACCGCCACCGGCCCAGCGGCAGGTTCGGTCGCCAATGTCGGCTATACCATCGCCTCTTCTGTCCTGTACCCAGCCTCTAACTGTGGCCCATCGACCATCACCGTGGGCTACAGCGGTGGGGTACTGACGGCGGCCAACCAAGGGCTCAGCGGCAGCTGCACCGTGGTGAGCTTGAGCGTGACCCCAAGCCCAACCTTCACCATCGTGCCTTGATGGCCGGTCGGAACACTGGGTTGATCACCTGCTGAAAGACTGGCGCCTTTTCCAGGCGCCAGTTCAGGCAGTGCCGGGCAGCAAGACGAACGGGCGAGGCCGGTTCACAGGGATAACAAAAAGGAGTGCCGCATGAATAATAAGAAACAACACGTGCAGGTTTTGCTGGGGCTGGCGTTGATGGGAGGGGTAACCGCCTTCATCGCGCCTGCACAGGCTGGCGGTTTTTCTACCCCGACCTACGGCGCACCTGGTTGGGGCAGGGCATTTGCCGGCGGCTCGTTGTTCAAGAACGACCCGAGCTCGGCTTATAACAACCCGGCCGCCATGGCGTTTGTCGAACACAATGTTGCGCAATTCACGGTCGACTATGCGCGCATCAAGATCAAGTACAAGGGCAGTGCCTCGGATTACGCCGGCAACCCGATTTCCAGTACGCCGTTGGACGAGAATGGTTTTCCCGATGGCGCAGCAACCGCTGTCAATAACAACGACGGTGGCCAGGGCGGCTTCACGGCCTGGCTGCCCACCGGCTTCATGGTGATGCCCTTGGGCGACCGGTTTGCCTTCGGCTTGAGCCAAGTGGTGCCACAGGGCATGCGCTCCACCTGGAATGAAGACTCCAAACTGCGCGACTTTGCCGTGGATACCAAAATCGAAACCGTCGGGTTGACGGGCTCGCTGTCGTTTAAAGTCAACGACCAGTTCTCCGTGGGCGGCGGCATGATCGTGCAGCACAGCAAGGGCTTCGTCAGCCAGAACGTCGACCTGTTGTCCGCTGCGGCAGTGTCTGACTCCGAGCTTGGCGGGATCAACTTCCCCTCAGACGTGGGCCATGCGCTGATGCGGGTCAAGGTCGACAATATTTCCACTGGCTGGTTTGCCGGCGTGGTGTGGAAACCCACCGAGCGCGACACCCTGGGCCTGAATTACCACGCCAAGATCAAAAACAAGATGACGGGTAAGTACAACCTGTACGCCGATCAGTTTTCCTACAACCTCATGACTCAGCCCAGCCCATTCGGGGGCACCGGTACGTTGGTCAACACCGCCTATCCTGGCCTGGAATTGGCCCCCAACGGTGCGCATGCCAAGGTTCAACTGGATATTCCTGCCACTGCGGGCCTGGATTGGGTGCATCAGTTCAACGATCGCTTGACCCTGGGTGCCAGCGTCACGTGGACCGAATGGTCGTCGTTCAAGGACTTGACCCTCGACTCCGGCGATATGCGCATTGTCTCCATTCCCTACAACTACAAAAACACCTGGATGTACTCCCTCGGCGGTGACTACCGTGCGACCGATGAACTGACCTTGCGTGCCGGCGTGGCTATCGACCAGACGCCTACACGTAACTCCACCCGCGATCCACGCATCCCCGATGGCGATCGTACGTTCCTTTCGCTGGGGGCTGGCTACGATGTGAAGGCGGTCAAGGGCTTGAGCCTGGATGTGGCCTATTCCCATCAGTTCGTGCAGAAGGTCAATCTCAAGACCAAAAACATCGACCGACTGGGCGGCGCAAGCCTGGATGGCAAGGCCGAGTCTTCGGGTGATGTGGTCAGTTTGTCAGCGACCTATGCGTTCTGACGGGGCCTGAGGGCGATGGCGGAGGGCGGCAAGCGCATCTTGCAGCCTTCCTCCGAGCTGCGTCTTTCTACAGGGCGGTGGTCTATGTCGGTGATGACCGGTTGAGGCATTCAGCCGTGTTTTTTTTGGTTTAACAATTAAATAAAAATTTCAAAACAAAATTTGAATTTGCTCTTTGAAGTTTGTAGTGTGGTTTTCAGCCGCAGCTCATGTCGAGCTGCCCACGCGTTTGCCACACCCTGAATCAAGTAGAGGTCTCCCCCATGCTTATCTGGTTATTGGTGGGTATCGCAGCAGCGATTGCCCTGGCTTACCGACAAGCCGCCGCCGCCCTGTGGCTAAGCGCCGGCATCGTCTGGCTGGCGGTTGGTTACCTGTTCAACGCGGTGGCCGGCCTGGGCCTTACTGTCGCGGCTTTGCTGGTGGTGCTGCCCGCCTTGGTGCTGGCAATCAAACCCCTGCGCCGCAAGCTGCTGACCACCAGGGCCTTGGGCCTGTTTCGTACAATCATGCCGGCGATGTCCGACACCGAGCGTGCGGCCATCGAGTCCGGC